>Ga0182016_10000562_pt1 | contig 46384 bp, 33 predicted proteins | sample 712S2MmetaG_FD_120491 | JGI IMG/M metagenome (GOLD analysis project Ga0182016, IMG submission 120491) | Permafrost microbial communities from Stordalen Mire, Sweden - 712S2M metaG | ecosystem: Environmental > Terrestrial > Soil > Wetlands > Permafrost | place: Sweden: Stordalen | collected...
ACGCAGCAGAAGGCTGTGCTCAAGATCGTGCGCAACCTTGCGATTTTCAATGGCTCCTTGATTCTTGCTATGGGAGCATACGCCTATTTCCATGCTATGCCGTGGAGTGAGATGGTTCCTCTGTTGCTCACGTCGGTCCTTGCAGCCATCCCAGTTGCGTTGCCCGCAACATTCACCCTTGCCGCCGCGCTCGGAGCTCGTGCCTTGGCAAAGCTAGGTGTGCTGCCGACACGTCTCTCTGCCGTGGACGAGGCCGCTTCGATCGATGTCCTGTGCTCCGACAAAACAGGAACTCTAACCCTCAATGCGCTTTCAGTCACCAGCGTTCGCCCTTTGCCCGGTTTCGATGAAGCGCACGTTCTAGGGCTGGCGGCTCTGGCAAGTTCTGAGGGCGGTCAGGACTCTGTCGATGCAGCGATTCGTTCTGCCGCCTCGAAAAAACCGGCGCAGGACCTGCCAAAACTGGCGACGTTTGTGCCGTTCGACCCAGCCAAGAAGACATCGGAGGCGACCGCAACAGATACCAAGGGTGTCGCGGAGCGCATCATCAAGGGCGCCTACGCAGCGGTCATCGCCCTCACCGCTCCGTCGCCCGCTGCGGCTGGGATCGTTGACGAACTGGAGAAGCAAGGCTTCAGGGTTCTGGCAGTAGCCGCGGGGCCGGCGGCTTCCGTTCAGCTAATCGGCATGATTGCCCTCAGCGACCCTCCGCGATCGGATTCGAGTTCTCTCATCTCGGAGTTACATACCCTCGGCGTGGCCACGGTCATGGTGACGGGAGATGCCCCGGCCACGGCGGCAATCGTCGCTCATGACGTAGGGTTGACCGGGCCTGTTTGCCCGCCCGGAAAGCTTCCCGATGGTGTCAAGCCGGAGGATTTCGCGGTCTTCGCGAGCATTCTTCCCGAAGGTAAGTATGACCTTGTCAAGGCCTTCCAGAAAAGCGGGCATACGGTTGGGATGTGCGGCGATGGCGCCAATGATGCACCCGCGCTCCGCCAGGCGCAGATCGGCATTGCCGTCTCGACCGCTACCGATGTGGCGAAATCAGCAGCAGGGGTTGTACTCACCGAAGCTGGGCTGGGCGGCATTGTTGCCGCTGTAAAAGAGGGCAGGATCACGTTTCAGCGCATTCTCACCTACACGCTCAACTCGGTGATGAAAAAGATTGTGCAGGTGCTCCTGCTGGCAGTCGGTCTGGTGATAACCGGACATGCCGTCCTGACTCCAATGTTGATGATCCTACTGATGATCACCGGCGACTTTCTTTCTATGTCTCTCACCACGGACAGAGTACAGCCATCCACAATGCCGAATTCTTGGAATATCGGCCGAATTACAGCTGCTGGAGTGATCTTTGGGGCTTGCTTCCTGGCATTCTCAACCGCAATCCTCATAGTCGGAAAATTTGAGCTGCATTTGGGAATCGAAGCCCTGCAAACTTTGTCCGTAGTCGGTATTGTGTTTGGCAGCCAGGCAATGACGTACGTCATACGTGGACGCCAGCATCTCTGGGGATTGCGTCCGAGCTTGATGCTCGTACTGTGTTCTGTGGCCGACGTTCTTATCATCCCAATACTTGCGATTTACGGAATCGCCATGGCGCCGCTGCCGCTCGCGGTTGTCGCCTGTGAGTTCGCCGCAGCTATTGCATTTGGACTGGTCATGGATTTAGTAAAGATTCCTGTCTTTGCCCGTCTCAGCATCTCGTAAAGCAATCAGGGATTACGCGACGCCCAATCCCCGCCCCTACGTTGCCGTGAGCCTGACAGTTTTGGCAGTCCTGCTTTTCAGCTTCTTCCACTCGCAGTGACCAGCGAGTGCTTCGTCGAAATGCGTCTGCACAATCGCAGCGAAAGGGAGCTGTCGCCCCTTGTTCATGGACGCCTCAGGAATCTCAAGTAGAACGCTGCGAACACCAAGACGATTCCAATATTCACTGTCAGCCGTTCCCAGAATCGGTTTCTGAAGAACACGAAATCTATACTAACTATGACGGCTGCCATCGCCACCCCGTAAAGCACGTTAGCTACCTGTCTGCGCATTTGAGTCCCTGGTTCAATCGTAAATCTAATCAGGCGCAAGAGCGAATTCTCGGACGAACTCCTAGTGCTCCGTTACAAGCGAGTGGTCTTAGACTGGCCCGCCTTCCGATAGCAGCGGCTGCTCGATCTGTTCGGCGTCCTTGTCCCGGCGACCATATACAACCATGTATACGGCTGGCACGAGGAACACCGTTACGACGACCGAAACCAGCAGGCCTCCGATAATTGCGCGAACGAGCGGAGCGTATTGCTCGCTTCCTGCATCTAGTCCGAGCGCCAACGGAATCATTCCTAGCAGCGTTGCGAGAGAAGTCATAAGAATCGGGCGCAGTCGAATCTTGCATGACTGAACCACCGACTCTCGATAGCTGGACCCGCGGCTATGCAGAATTCCGGCAAACTCTACAATCAGGATGCTGTTCGATACCACGATGCCCACCATCATAATGACACCCATCAAGGACATCACATTCAACGTTGAGCCCGTGATTACCAACAGAACGATGACGCCGGCGAGACCGGGCGGCACTGCCATTAAGATGATGAACGGATCGATAAATGAAGTGAACTGCGCCATCAGGATCAAATACACCAGAACGACCGCCAGAAGAATGCCCATGCCAAATCGTAGAAACGAAGAATCCATGCTCTCGACCGCACCGTGCATCAGTACCCGCATCCCATTGGCAGTAGGTACATTCTTGATCAGTCCGTTTATCTGCTTGCTGACTGTATTCAATGCCTCTGACTTCGGCAGAACATAGACATCGATCACGCGCCGCAACTGATAGTGATCTACCTCAGTCGGCGTGTCGATCTGCTTGGTAAACACTACAGACCGCAGCGGAGTGTAGCTTTGACTGTCCTTGCCGCGAAGGGGGATATTCCCGAGTTCCTCCATATTCATATGCCCGATCAGCGCATTGGAGTACTGGACGGTAAGCATGTAATTATTTCCGGTTTCCGGATCGATCCAATAGCTAGGCGCGATTACGCCATTCGAGGTGAGGGCCGTTATCACGTTGTCTACAACGTTCTTCGGCGTCAACCCAATCAAGCTTGCACGTTCACGGTCGATATCCATTTCGAGACCGGGATATTTTAGATCCTGCGGAATAAACACGCCTGAGACACTGCTCAGGCCGCGAAGTTTTGTAGCGAGGCTTTGGGCCTGCGCATATGCTGCATTTTGATCGTTTGAAGCAATCTGAATGTCGATCGGAGCTGGAAGTCCCTGATTGACGACAGAATCGACTAAACCGCCAACCTGGAAGTAGGTATCAAGCTGGGGTAATTGCGAACCGATGGCGTCGCGCACTTTCGATAGATAGGCGTAACTGCCGATCTTGTGGCCTTCTGTCAGGCTTACCTGTACAAAAGCCGTATCCATGGCAGAATTCGGCGTGTAGATCGCCGACAGATCGGGAGTGATGCCTATGTTCGAGACAATCATGCCCAGATCGGCAGGAGCGACGACCTGCCGGATAACTGCCTCGATTTTCCCTATGTCCTCATTACTTATTTCGATACGCGTTCCGCTTGGCATCTTCACATTCACAATGAACTGTCCTGGGTCGGTGCGGGGAAAATAAGCACGGCCCAGGAAAGGCACAAATAATGCAATCACCAGCGCCGACCCGCCCAGCATGGCCGCGGCAGAAAGTCCCGGCGTGCGCAACGTCCAGTATGCAAAGCGCTCATACCGTTCGAGCATTCCCGCAAAGGCGAGGTTGAAGCGGTCCAGTCCGCGTCTAAATATGGAAGGATTTTTCTTAGGAAAATCCTTTGACTTCTTCTTGCCGGTGTCCATCGGCGCGATTTCGCTGTTCTCCTCGTGTTCGATAGCGGCGTCTTCTTTTGCCTTCGGATGAATGAACTTTGCGCAGAAAAGCGGCACGAGCGTCATCGAGAATATATAAGAGGCAAAGATAGAAAAGACAACTCCATAGGCAAGATCGGTAAAGATATATTTGCTCACTCCACTGAGCAGAAATACTGGGAAAAACACTACCGATGTGGTCACAGTTGCTGCGAATACCGGAGCCTCGCCAAGCTGATCTTTTTCGCTGTCTCAAACTCGTCCCCGTGTCCGAGCTCAAGCTGAGCTTGACCTCTCAGTAGGTGATGAGATAGGTGTCCGAAAGTTTCACATGGTCCGCACGAATGTTGCGGATGTTATTGACGCTCCTGGATGGGCACCGTCTCGCACTCTTCCGTTAGCTTTCCCTGATTTCTTTCGACAGCTTGCATTCAGATTTCTTGTCCGAGGTTTGAGTCCTGCGTCTGCCTATGCGAGTTCTGCAAGAACTCCCTAGCCGGCCTCGTTTGAGTTTGAGAGGCGCCGCAACGCTCCGTATTCCATCTTTCACTGTCCACGAAATGTCTGGAATCATCTGGTCAATTCTGCTCAAAAACCAAGGCGGCATCGCTGATCGTTGCCAAGAAATTCAGTCACTGCGAAGGCCAAGGCGGCTGAACGGGGTGACGCTGCCGCTTTGGTGTTCATGTGAGATTCGTCCTTGGGCTGCCATATTGGCCCTTACCCTCAAATCTTGTAGCGGCAAGTACCTACCTTTCGAATGCCTTCTGGCGGGGCGGAAACCCTCTCCCGTCCTTGGACCGAAGCCAAGCAGGAGTAGGCCGGAGCGGAATGGTTCCGTCAACTGCTGTTTTTCTACGCTATCTCTCTGCACCATGCCGAGCTGTTGCGCCGAAGTGTGCAAAAGAGAGCATCAAAGTTTTTTGCCGAGCAGTTAAATCCGTAGTGAGGGACTTGTCAGGCTGCTCGTATTGCAGAGTAAACAGTCCTAACAATGAGGTTCGGCCTTTGCGACACAAAATAGAAGCCGCTCGCGTTCGACACCTGCAATTCGGACGAACCGTGAACACCAAGCATATGAGAATGTGACCATTGCAGCCGGGCCTCAACGGTAGCAGAAAGCGGTAAACCGAGAGATCCTCTCATAACCCAATGGGCGTAGAAGCCCGTTTTCCTGGGAATCAAAATGAAAAACGCTTTAAAGTTCTTCAAGACGCCTCTGTTCGGCATTGTCGCGCTGGAAGTAATGCTCACAATTGGCGCTGTCCACGTGCAAGCCAGTCCGCAGCAGGCAGTCCCGCCTCCGATGCAAGGCCAGCCGCCCTCCGCGCCGTTGGCGCCGGAACAGTTGCAGCAGTTGGTCGCGCCCATCGCGCTGTACCCGGATAAACTGGTTGCGCAGATTCTTGCGGCTTCTGCATACCCGACGCAGATTGTCGAAGCGGATCAGTTTCTGCAGAAGAATTTCAACCTGAGCGGTGCGGCGCTAGGTGCGGAGGTTGACAAGCAGGACTGGGATCCAAGCGTGAAAGCCTTGACGCAGTTTGCACCCGTGCTTGCGGATTTGGACAAGAACCTCTCGTGGACCTCTGAGCTGGGCGATGCGAATTACAACCAGCAGGCGGACGTAATGAGCGCTGTTCAGTTCATGAGGAGTAAAGCGGAAGCGGCAGGGAACCTGAAAACTACGCCACAACAGAGCGTAACGAACCAAGGGTCGGATGTCGTGATCCAACCGGAGAATCCAGACACCGTTTACGTGCCTGATTATGATCCGGAATTGGCCTACGGCTATCCGATCGGGCTTTGGCCGGGATTCAACCCTTGGTGGGGCGTCGACAGCCCATATCTTTCTTTCGGCATTGGATATGGCATTGGCCCATTCTTCGGGTTTGGCTGGGGCTGGAATGGCTGGGGCCTCGACTGGCGCAATAGAGGCTTGATGTATGGTGGCGGGCGTTATGGGTATCAAAGCCGCAGCTTCTATGATCGCAACGCATATTCTCGTGGAAATTACCGAGGCAATGCGTCTTACGCTCGCGGGGATAGCGGCTTGCGTGGTTATGGAGCAGCAGGGAGCAGGGGCAACGCAGGTTTGCGTTCCGGTGGCCTAGGCGGAGTAAGCCATGGCGGAGATGCACGAGGCAGTTCCTCACGCGGAAGGTCCAGTATGGGCGGAGGCGGTATGCGTGGTGGGGGCGGTATGCGCGGCGGCGGCGGTGGAATGCGCGGCGGCGGTGGTGGCGGCGGACATCGCTAACTCACAAGATGGATCACCCAAAACGCAGCTCGAATTGGCATATGTGCATCAGAATGGAGACAGGAATGATTTGGTTTAAGAAGCATAGTTCAAAGGAAAGCCTTCGCGGTGCCGCTGGCAGCGTGGCCACCTTGGTCTTTGTAGCGGCTTGTCTAGGACTTGGCTCCATTCCGGCTGCAGGGCAATCTACCGCACTACCGCCCTCGGCATCCGGACAGGCGTCGGCAAGCCATCGTTCCGCAGAGGTTCCGGCCGGGCAGCAGACTTTTTCTTCCGCGGCAGAAGCGAGCGAGACCTTGGTCGCAGCTCTCAAGAACGATGATCAGCAATCATTGTTGAAGGTGCTGGGACCGGGCGCAGAGGAGATCCTCTCATCAGGCGACCAAACCGAAGATAAGGAAAACAGAGAACACTTTGTGCAGAAATACAAGCAGATGCATCGTCTGCTCACTGAACCGGATGGCACCACAACGCTGTACATTGGCGCGGAAAACTGGCCAACGCCCATTCCGCTGGTGCATAAGGGCAACGCGTGGCATTTCGATACAGCGGCCGGCAAACAAGAGATTCTGTACAGAAGAGTTGGAAAAAACGAATTGACTGTGATCCAGGTATGCCGTGAACTGGCTGATGCCGAGAAGGAGTACGACGCGCAACCGCATGACGGCGATTCAGAGAGACAGTATGCACAGAAAATATTGAGCGATTCGGGTAAGCATAATGGTCTCTACTGGAAGACAGGCTCCGGTGATGCCAATAGTCCCCTCGGCCCGTTGGTGGCGTCGGCTGAGCGTGAGGGTTATGCGGAAAACGCTGGTCAGAAACCAGAGCCTTTTCATGGCTACTACTTTAGTGTGCTCAGGGGACAGGAAACACACGCGCCCGGTGGTTCCCAAAGTTACGTCGTAGACGGAAAGATGACGCTGGGGTTCGCATTCCTTGCCTATCCGGCGGAATACCGGTCATCGGGAGTGATGACGTTCCTTGTGGATCAAAACGGAATTGTCTATGAAAAGGATCTTGGTCACAAAACCGCTGAGATCACAAAATCGCTCATGCGATATGATCGAGACTCGACCTGGCGGAAGGCAGACTAGCTGGCTAAATGGATTTGTTCTGACCCACAATCAGGATCAATCGGTCGCGGCAAAAGTCGTCGAACAGTCTGTTAGGGCATCCGCCCGCCGCATCCTTGGAGTGCGGGGCAAACCGAGGGCATCAACCCCAGTATTCGCGAGTGTGCAAAATGGGATTGCATGACCTCTATCTCGATGCCATCAAGTAAAATTGGCCAAGTCTCTGTTCGTAATTCTTTCGCCGGCTTGCAGAGCCGCTTTTTCCAGCAGCAATTTCTCTAGTGCTGAATCAAGAGGAAAACATGACTGGCTCAAGCGGGCGCAAGGCGTGTTGGCGAGCACACTGGTCCAAGTGCACCCTGGATTACATTATTGCCTGACAATGCGGCGCGTAATTGCACTTTCGCTGATGATGCTGTTCAGCTGGACGCTGATCGCGCCGCTCTTTGCCTCCAACGCTGACGTAAATCTCCCAGCGTGCTGCCGAAGGAACGGCAAGCATCACTGCATGATGCGCATGATGGAGCGGCGCGGCGGCCTACAGAAGGGCTTCACGTCCGTTTCGGAGAAGTGTCCTTGTTTTCCGGTCAGCACCTGTGCTATTTATTCGCCAATCTTCAAGCCGGAAGCCGAGGGACAGTTCTCCGCGGATGTCGTTCGCCATCCGGCGATTGCGCCGCAGTCTGAGGCGTTCTACCGCATTTCTTCTCTCCGGAGCCATCAGAAGCGCGGCCCTCCAATTCCTCTTGCCTGACAACCTGTGGTGTTTGACGAATGGGACCGGCTCAGCCTGTCCCGTTGTTCCGCGTTGTTCAAGTAAGAGGGAAATCCATGAAAAGCAAGCTATTGCTGGCGTTGTTGCCAGCTGTCTGCCTATGCTGGCAGTCAAACACTCTCCATGCTCAACAAAGCCCGAATACTAAAGCAATCCCCGTTGTCACTGGCCGTATCGCCGGAGTCCTAAAGGACCAATCCGGCGCGATGGTTCCGGGCGTAAGAATCGAACTCAGGAGTCTCGCACAGAGGTTCAATCGATCGGCGGAAACAGACCAGCAGGGGCGCTTTGTCTTCGGCGAGATTCCGGCAGGACGCTACCAGGTCACCGTCACCGTCAGCGGCTTCGATATTGCAGTCCTTCATGACCTGACAGTTACCGCTGGTGCTGAAACGACCGCCAATGTGGTTCTGAAGATCGCTCCAGCGAAGACCTTCGTCGAGGTAACCGGCACCGATTTCGAATCCGCCACTGCAACTCGGCACAACGTGGACGACGGCGACCAGGCGCGAAGCCGCAACGCGGCCGAACTGGTGGGAGACGCGCCCGGCGTCAGCTTGCGAGAAAACGGCCAGCTTGCCAGCATTCCATTTCTTCACGGGCTGGGCGACGAACGTACCAAGCTCGTGGTGGACGGCATGACGGTTTCTTCCGCCTGCCCGAACCACATGAACCCGCCGCTCTCCTATATCGCCCCGTCTCATGCAGCAGAGGTTACTGTTTTGGCCGGAATTACGCCGGTCAGCTTGGGCGGTGACAGCCTGGGCGGAACGGTCTCCATCGATTCCCCTCAACCCGTCTTTGCCAGTACCGGTGAACGGCTGCACGAGGAAGGCGCGTCCTCGGGCTTTTATCGTAGCAACGGTCAGAATTATGGTGGTTCGCTGTCAAAATGGATCGCCGGTCGAAACGTTGGCATCGGCTACACCGGATCGTGGGCTAGCAACGACGATTACACCGACGGCAGCGGCCACAAGGTCACATCCACTTATGCGCAGAGCACCGACCACACCCTGACCTTGGCCGCACAGGGCGCGGGCAACCTCGCCGTCCTCCAGGCCAGTCTGCATCACTCTCCATACGAGGGCTTTGTCAACGCGCAGATGGACTTGGTGCGCAACTACGCCGAATCGCTCAACCTGCATTACCGCAGAAACTTCGACAGCGGCGTTCTCGACGCATATGTGTTCTGGCAAAACACCTGGCACTCGATGAACATCGGCCATGACAAATCCACTTTCCCAATGCCCATGTTTATGCCGATGAACACCCACGGACGGGATCTCGGCTACTCCGCCAAATTCGATCTCCAATTGACAGATCGCCACACCCTTCGGCTTGGCAACGAGTTGCATCGCTTTGTTCTCGACGATACCTGGGCCGCCGTTCCCGGCACGGCACCCATGATGGGGCCAAACACCTTCGTCAACATCAACGACGGGCGCCGTATCAGGTTAGGCACCTTTGCCGAGTTGGCCAGCAAGTGGAACGCGCAATGGACCACTCTCATCGGTCTGCGCAACGATACCGTCTGGAGCCATGCGAGTACGGTGCAGGGCTACTCGGCAATGTATGCCATGGACGCGGACGCCTTCAACGCGTTGAACCGCGCCCACTCAGACCCGGACCTTGATGCCACTGCATTGGCCCGCTTCGAGCCGAACACGGCCAACACCTTCGAGTTTGGCTACGCGCGTAAGACCCGCGCGCCCAACCTCTACGAGCGCTATGCATGGTCAACCAATAGGATGACCAGCGGCATGATCGGCTGGTTTGGCGACGGCAACTACTACGTGGGTAACGTGGGCCTCAAGCCGGAGATCGCCAACACCGTCAGCGGCACGGCAACCTGGCACGACCGGGCGCGCAAAGCGTGGGAGATCAAGCTCACGCCCTATAAAACCCATATCCAGGATTACGTCGATGTGGATACGCTGGGCACCACGATGTACGGGATGAGCACCTTTGCCCAACTGCAATTCGCCAATCACAAAGCCAGAATCTATGGGACCGATCTCTCCGGAAACGCCGCGATCTGGAACAACTTTAGCTTCGGGATGGGCAAGATCAGCGGCGTTGCCGGATGGCTGCACGGCGAGAGGCTCGACACACAGACCGGCCTCTACCAGATGATGCCGCTCAATGCGCGTCTAGCCTTCGACGAGGAACTGAAGGGATGGACGGCCGGCCTCGGCGTTCAGGCCGTGGACCACAAATCGAACGTGGACCCGAATCGCTTTGAACAACCCACGCCGGGGTATGCACTCTTCAATTTGCACACTGGCTATCAACGAGGGCACTTGCGTGCGAGCGCGGCTGCCGACAATCTGCTCAACAGGAACTATGAACTTCCGCTGGGAGGAGTGAACCTCGACGACTTCATGGCAAGTATGTGGATGAGCCAGATCAAACCACTGACGGGACGGGGACGGTCAGCCTATGCGAGTTTGACCGTCCAGTTCTGACCCGCTCGATGCATTCCTCATCGGGTGGGTGGTCGTGCGCAATTTTGACGCACGACCCCGCATCTTGAGTACGAAAAACAAGCGGCGCCAAGTGTGTCAATTGCAGATTGTCTCAACCGAGGGGTTCACCCCACGCGCCACATACCTTTTCCACGTCCAGCGACGCAAGCTGAGACCATCCCCTTCAGCACGTTCTGAATGCGCGGCAGATGTCCAATAGAGCACAGCCTTTGCTTTCCTAATCAAAGGAGAATTGAACTCTAGCCGCTTTTCTGATTAGGCGAGGAGACCGTTATGCCTGAAGCTCGTGTTTTCCCTTCCATCCCAACGAAGATTCTGTTGCCTATCGACTTTAGCGCCTCATCCCAGGTGGCCTTGGAGATGGCAGCAGATCTTGCTCAGCACTTCCATGCCGAACTCTGCCTTGTAAACGTCATCCCGTTTTTCCCTACTACCACTCTGCCTGACATGATTCCGGAAACCGAATATATCCAGGAAGCGAGAACATTTGCCGAGCGGCATCTGGAGAAGTGCCATGCTGCCCTTATTGCCAGAGGAATCAAGGCGAGTTCCAGCGTCGAAGTTGGCAATGACATTGCCGGAAACATCATGCAAGTGGTTGACCGCGAGCATATCGACCTGGTGGTGATCTCGACGCACGGAATCTCCGGCTGGCATCCACTGATCTTCGGTTCGATTGCCGAGAAGGTCATCAAGCTCGTGCAATGCCCGCTCTTGCTGCTTCGCTCAGCCAAGCCTGACAGTGGCGCGAAGAATCCATCGGGGCGTGCTTCGGAATGGTGGTAGTGAAGACAGCCGATACTATGGAAAAGTCTGACCACGAGCAACTTATCGCGCTTGCAATCTAATGCTGAATCGCGGTCTCTGCCTTTGAAGGCTTCTCCGTAACCTGATGAGGCGCAGGCAACTGCGACCGGTCCCAGCCGCCACCCAAAGCTTCAATCAGTTGCACCGAAGCCGCCATCTCCTGCACTTGTAGAGTCGTCAGGGACTGCTGATTGGCGAGCAGGGTGGTTTGCGCTATGACCACGTCGATGTAAGGATCAATGCCGTTTTTGTAACGCCCCATCTCCAGCCGCAGAAACGTTTGCGAGGAGTCGAGAGCCTCCTGTTGTTGCCGGATTTGCTGCGACAGAATGCGAACCTCGGCAAGCGCGTCTTCGACCTGCTGGAATGCGGTGAGCACGGATTGGCGATACGCGGCGACGTTCGCATTGTAAGTGGCGATGTACTGGTTTACAGTCGCGCGGCGCAGGCCGCCATCATAGACGGTTTCAGAAATCGATGGGCCGACAGACCAGAAGCGACTGGGCCAATCCAGGAGATTCTTGAGGGCCGAACTCTCCATGCCGCCGGTGGCCGAGAGTGTCAATGCCGGGTAATAAGCCGCATAAGCAACCCCGATCTGCGCATTGGCCGCAGCCATATTCCGCTCCGCGGCGGCGATGTCCGGGCGTCGTTCGAGCAGCTGGGACGGTACGCCAACAGGTATTGCCGGAGGAGCACTCGTTGTGGGTTCCACCGGGATAGTGAACGTTGGCGCAGGCTTGCCAACAAGCATGGCAATCGCATGCTCATACTGTGCTCGCGCAATCCCGATGTTGATTGCCGCTGATTGCGCGCTCTCCAGCGTTGTCTGCGCTTCAACGAGGGATATCTGGTCGTCAACGCCGGTGTCATAGCGAGTCTTTGCAATTTCAAGAGCCTTCTTGTCGGCTTCCACCGTGTCATCGAGGATTTTTTGCAGCGCATCCTGGCCGCGAATCTCAAAAAAGTATTCGGCAAGGCTCGCTTGTTCCGTGAGGCGTTCATTTTCAAGGTCGGCCGCGCTCAACTGTGCTTGGTATTGGCTGGCGCGCACGGTGTTGCGGACTTTGTCCCAAAGATCGGGTTCCCACGAAACAACGCCTGGAATAGAAAACACCTGAGATTGTTTACCGCTTGTTGTGCCGCTGCCGGCCGCGGACCCAACGTTGGAAGATGACCGCGATCGAGTGTAGGAGCCGCCAACGCCGACCGTCGGGAAATACTGCGAGCGCGCCTCGCGCACCAGGGCGCGCGCTTCCATGAAGTTCTCGAAAGCCTGGCGGATATTCTGGTTGTCGATATTCAACTGATCTTCGAGCGCATTCAACTCCGGCTCATTGTAGATCTCCCACCACTTGCCGCGAAGAGCCGCGTCCTGTGGCTGCGCGACCGTCCATCCACCGGATTCCTTGAATTGAGTTGGAGACTCCTTGAAGGCCGGAGGCGCCGTAATCGCGGGCGGAAGATACCTGGGTCCTACGTTGCATCCAGCCAGCAAAGCGCAGAACACCGCGACAGAAAGTCCATCAAATTGCCGGGATCGCACGGTCGAATTTTTCATCGTGAACACTCCATAAGCTAAGATGCCTCCGCGGTTCTGTTGGGGAGGGTCGCCGGTTGTTTGCCGCGGAACCAAAGGCGCGCCCAATCGAAGAGAATATAAACAACGGGCGTCGTGTAGAGAGTCAGCATCTGGCTGACGATCAGTCCGCCTACGATCGTGATTCCGAGCGGGCGCCTCAGCTCGGAGCCGGTCCCGGTGCCGAAGGCCAGCGGCAGCGCTCCAAACAAGGCGGCCATCGTTGTCATCAGGATGGGGCGAAAGCGAAGCTGGCAGGCTTCAAAGATGGCATCGGTCGTGGATTTGCCGTGTTCGCGCTCGGCCACCAGGGCGAAGTCAATCATCATGATCGCGTTCTTCTTCACAATGCCGATCAACAAGATGATGCCGATGATCGAGATCACGTTGAGGTCAACCTTGAAGAGCATGAGCGCGAGCATGGCACCCACGCTCGCTGACGGTAAGGTGGAGATGATGGTGAGCGGATGCACCAGGCTCTCATACAAAATGCCGAGCACAATGTAGACCGCGAGCAGCGCCGTGCCGATGAGGAGGGGCTCACTGTTCAGCGAAGTTTGATACGCCGCTGCCGTCCCGGCAAAAAAGCCGCGAACCGTTTGCGGCATATTCAGCCGCTGCTCCATCTGGGAAACCAGACGGGTGGCATCGCTCAACGACATATCCGTCGCAAGATTGAACGACACCGTTACGGATGGAAAGGAACTGGTGTGATTGATGACCAGCGGCGTGGTGCTGGCATGCGCAGAGGTGACCGTGGAGAGCGGAACGATGCCGCTGCCCGAGGTATGGAGGTAGATATTCTTTAACCCATCGGGGCTCTGCCAGTACTGCGGCGCTACCTCCAACACAACGTAATACTGATTCAACTGTGTGTAGATGATAGAGACTTCCGATTGCCCGAAGGCGCTGTAGAGGGATTGATCCAAAGATTGGGGAGTGATGCCGAGCCTCGCGGCAGTGGCACGATCATAGCTGAGTGACTCTTGCAGGCCGCTATTCTGAGCATCGCTGCTCACATCCTGAAAGCCGGGGATCTTTTGCATCCCTGTTAGCAAAACGGGCCCCCAGTGCGAGAGATCCTGCACGTTGTCCGACTGAATGGTGTATTGATACATGGCATTGCTCGATCGCCCTCCAATGCGCAAGTCCTGCGCAGCCTGGAGAAAAGCCGATGCAACTGGAAGCCGATTCAACTTCGGCCGCAGGCGGTTGATCACATCCGCCGCGGAGATTTTCCGCTCATTCAGCTGCTTCAGTGCTATAAACATGAAGCCCCCGTTCGTTGAGCCACCGCCGCCCGTGTACGCAATCACGTTGGCGACGGCCGGATCGGCCTTGATCACATTCTCCAGTTGCAAAACCGAGTTGTTCATCACCGCAAACGAAGCGTCCTGCGGCCCGCGCGCGCTGCCCATAATCGCTCCCGTATCCTGCTGCGGGAAAAAGCCCTTCGGGATAATTTCGATGAGATAAAAATTCAACGCAATAGTGAGGACCAGGAGAGCGAATATCGGCCATGGATGCTTGAGCACCCATGTCAGAGAGCGGCTGTACGTGGAGAGCATCCAGGTAAATCCACGCTCCGTGTACCGATACGCGCTGCCGTGCTTGATTGTCCTCTCGTCCTTGAGCAGATAGGCGCACATCATGGGAGTGGTGGTCAGCGAGATCAGCATCGAAACAACGATGGCCGTCGACAGCGTGATCGCGAACTCGCGGAAGAGCCGGCCGACGATGCCGGCCATGAGCAGAATGGGAATAAACACCGCAATCAGCGACATGCTGATGGAAAGAATGGTAAATCCTATCTCCTTGGAACCTTGAAATGCGGCCTTCATGGGCGGCATGCCCGCTTCACGAAGGCGTGAAATGTTTTCCATGACAACGATGGCATCATCGACGACGAAACCCGTCGAGATGGTCAGCGCCATCAGCGAGAGGTTGTCGATGCTGAAGCCGAACAGGTACATGACGGCGAAGGTGCCGATGAGCGATGCAGGAACGGCCACGGTGGGAATGAGTGTGGCGCGCCAGTTGCGCAGGAAGACGAAGACGACAAGAATCACCAGGATGATCGAGAGGATGAGCGTCTTCTCCACATCGCTGACAGATGCGCGGATGGTTGTGGTGCGGTCGAGAACAACGGTAGTCTTGATGCCTTGCGGAATGGACGCTTGAATCGACGGCAATTCAGCTTTGACACGATCGACGGTGTCGATGATGTTGGCGCCCGGCTGGCGGAAGATCATGATGGTGATTGACGGTATGCCGTTCAGGTATCCCGCGGTGCGAATGTTCTGCGCTCCGTTGGATACGTCGGCCACATCGGCGAGCCTGACCGCCGCTCCTTTGTTATAGCCGACAATGAGCGACTTGAATTGGTCGGCGCGGGAGATCTGGTCGTTGGTGACGATGTCCGCGGTCGTGGTCCCGTCGGAGAGTTGGCCGGCGGGCTCGTGAGCATTCTGCTGGCTAAGTACGGACTGAATATTCGGAATGGTAAGGCCGTGGCTGTTGAGCAGCGTAGGATTCACTTCCACACGCACGGAAGGACCGGCGCCTCCCCCGACCGACACCTGTCCAACACCCGCGATCTGCGAAAGCTTTTGCGCAATGACCGACGACGCCTCGTCATAGAGCGTCGGCTTGTCGTACTTATCCGATGTGAGGCCCAAAATCAGAATCGGCGCATCCGCGGGATTCACTTTGCGATACGTCGGGTTGGCGGGCAGGTTTGCCGGCAGGTAAGTACGCGCCGCGTTGATCGCCGCCTCCACGTCTCGCGCGGCGCCGTCGATATCGCGGCTCAGATCGAACTGGAGAGTGATCGAGGTGCTGCCAAGCGAGCTCGATGAGGTCATTTCAGTCACGCCGGCGATGTGGCTGAACTGGCGCTCCAGCGGAGTTGCGATCGAGGAGGCGGTAATGTCGGGGCTTGCGCCGGGCAAGCTGGCCGAAACCGAGATCGTCGGGAAATCCACTTGCGGCAATGGGGAAACAGGAAGAACGTTGAAGGCGATGGCCCCCACAAGCGTGATGCCCGCTGTCAGCAGGGTGGTGGCTACCGGCCGGCGGATGAAGGGGGCGGAGATATTCATGTTTCCTCCGCCAGGATCGGTTCATCGCCGCCTTCGACACTCTTCGGCGCGCGAGAGAAGCGATGGCCTAGATTATCGAAAAAGATGTAAATGACAGGTGTTGTGTAGAGCGTGAGCACCTGGCTCAGCAGCAGTCCGCCAACCATGGCAATGCCCAGAGGACGCCGCAGCTCCGAGCCCATCCCTTGACCGAGAGCCAGCGGAAGGCCCGCCAGCAGCGCCGCCATGGTCGTCATCATGATGGGGCGGAAACGCAGCAGGCAAGCGTCGTAAATCGCGTCGGTTGCGCTCTTCCCGTGTTCGCGTTCTCCCTCCATCGCGAAGTCGACCATCATGATTCCGTTCTTCTTGACAATGCCGATCAGCAGTATGATGCCGATGATCGCGACGACGCTGAGATCCTGCTTGAACAGGATGAGTGCCAGCAATGCGCCCACACCCGCCGAGGGCAGTGTAGATAGAATGGTAATGGGGTGAATGAAGCTCTCGTACAATACTCCGAGCACAATATAAACCGCTGCCAGCGCGGCCAGAATCAGCAAGCCCTCATTGGAGAGCGAACCCTGAAATGAGGCCGCGGTTCCCTGAAATCCATACTGGACGCTGGCCGGCATGTTCAGATCCTTTTGCGCCTTTTCGATGGCCGTTATTGCGCCTCCCAGCGCGGCGTTGGGAGCAAGATTGAACGACACGGTCACGGCTGGGAACTGCCCTTGGTGATTGATCGAGAGCGGCTCAGCCACTCTTTCGACATGAGTAAATGCACTGAGGGGTACTGCATTGGAAGGCAAGGTCGTCGCGGCTGCATTCGCAGTGGAAGAAGTGCTGCTGGCGCCGACGCCGGACGTAATGGCATTCGTGGGCGCGCTGAGGGCTGCCGACGAAGGAGTGTAGGCCACAGCGGTCGTCGTTGCATTCGAGCCGGCGGACGAGGACCCTGAGGAAGCATAAGACGACGAAGCACCCGGACCGCTGCCGCCCGCGGATGTGTTGGTCTGAATATACAGGTCCTGGAGTTTGCCGGGGCTTTGCTGATCACTTGGAGCAGTTTCAAGAATCACGTGATACTGGTTCAACTGCGTATACATGGTGCTGATCTGCCGCTGTCCATACGCGTCATAGAGAGTGCTGTCGATGGTGGACGGCGCAATGCCAAGCCGCGATGCGCTGACGCGATCGATGACCAGCGATACCGCCAGCCCCCCGGTTTGCTGGTCCGTCGCCACATCGGCAAGCTGTGGCAATTGCTTCATCTTGTCGACAAGCCGGCCGGTCCACAAGTTCAACTCGTTGGCGTCGGGGTCTTCCAGCGTGTATTGATACTGGGTTCGGCTCACCCGGTCGTCCACGGTAATATCCTGTACCGGCTCCATGAATAGCTCGATGCCCTCGACCGGCTTGAGGCTCGTTTGCAGCCTGCGAATCACGTCGGAGGCGCTCAGTTTGCGCACGCCGATCGGCTTCAGGTTGATCGACATTCGTCCGCTGTTCAAAGTGGTATTGGTTCCATCCGCGCCGATAAAGGAAGACAAACTCTCAACTGCGGGGTCCTGAAGAATGATGGCTGCCAGTTGCTGCTGCTTCTGCTCCATGGCCGCAAAGGAAATCGTCGCCGGCGCCTGCGAGATGCCCTGAATCTCGCCTGTATCCTGTATAGGAAAGAATCCTTTGGGGATCACGATGTAGAGCACAATCGTCAGCACCAGCGTGGCCGCGGCCACCAGCAGCGTGATGGTCTGATAGCCCAGCACGAACTTCAGCGTGCGGCCGTAAAACGCGATCATGTTCTCGAATACACGCTCGGATGCTTTGTAGAAACGGCCCTGCTCTTCCTTGGGAGTGTGGCGCAAAATGCGTGCGCACATCATGGGCGTCAGCGTGAGCGAGACGACGGCCGAGAGGATGATGGTGACGGCCAGGGTGACCGCGAATTCGCGAAAGAGGCGGCCGACAACATCGCCCATGAAGAGCAGCGGAATCAGCACCGCGATCAGCGAGACCGTAAGAGAAATAATCGTAAAGCCGATCTGCTCAGCGCCCTTCATGGCCGCCTGCATGGGCGAGTCCCCGGCCTCGAGATAGCGGGTAATGTTCTCGATCATCACGATCGCGTCATCCACCACAAACCCCGTGGAGATGGTGAGCGCCATCAGCGAAAGATTGTCCAGACTATAACCCAGCGCATACATGGCGCCGAAGGTTCCCACCAATGAAACCGGCACGGCAATGCTGGGGATGATGGTGGCGTAAAGGTTGCGCAGAAACAGAAAAATCACCATCACCACCAGCGCAACGGTCAGCATCAACTCGAACTCGACGTCGGCGACAGAGGCGTTGATAGCAGTGGTGAGATCGGTCAGCGGAGTCACCTGGATGGATGCCGGTAGGTTTACCTCAAGCTGGGGCAGAATCGCCTTGATGGCCTTTACCACGCTGATGGTATTGGCGCCGGGCTGCCTTTGAATGTTGACGATGACCGCCGGCGTCTCGTTCATCCACGCTGCCTGCTTGTTGTTCTCGATGCCGTCCACCACCTGCGCAACATTACTGAGCATGATGGGCGCGCCGTTGCGGTAGGCAACCACAACCTTGCGATAATCGTCGCTGGTTATCAACTGATCGTTGGCGTTGATCTGATAATCCTGATGAGGTCCGTCGAAGTTTCCCTTGGCGGCATTGACGCTGGTCTGCGTAAGCGCCGTGCGCAGGTCTTCAAGGTTGAGTCCGTAAGACGACAGCGCCGTCGGATTGGCTTGAATGCGCACGGCCGGCTTTTGGCCGCCGCTGATGCTCACCAAGCCGACGCCGCTCAACTGCGAAAGCTTGGGCGCAAGCCGCGTATCCACCATATCCTCAACCTGCGAGAGCGGAATCGAGTCGGAGGTGATGGCCAGCGTCAGCACCGGAGCATCCGCCGGATTGGTCTTGCTATAAACCGGAGGCGATGGAAGGCTCGACGGCAGAAAGCTCTGCGCGGCGTTAATCGAGGACTGAACCTCTTCCTCGGCGATGTCGATGTTGAGGCTGAGAGCGAACTGCAACACAATTACAGACGATCCGCCGGAACTGGTCGACGTCATCTGGCTCAGCCCCTGGAGTTGGCCGAACTGACGTTCAAGGGGAGCAGTAACCGTTGTGGCCATCACGTCCGGGCTGGCGCCTGGATAGAAAGTCAGCACCTGGATGGTCGGGTAATCAACCTCAGGCAAGGCGGAAACCGGCAGTTGGGTATATGCAACAATACCCACCAGCAGGATTGCCGCCATCAGCAGCGACGTGGCTACAGGGCGCTGGATGAAAGGCCCGGATGGATTCACGGAGCACGGCTCCCAACGGTATTTTCTGGTGGCGCCTGCTTTGCCGCCACGACTTTACTCCCGGCCTGCAACTTGTCGAAGCTGCTCGTCGCCACCACCTCGCCGGGATTGATTCCCGTGACCGAGGTCATGCCGCCGTCGGCAACGCCCGTCGTGATATTGCGCACGCTCACTACACCATTCGCAATCACATAGAGGAACGCAACTTGTCCGTTGTGCTGGACGGCAGCAGTGGGAACCAGCGTAACCCCGTCGAGCGTATTGACCAGCAACCTTGTGTTCACAAACTGGTTCGGGAAGAGTGCGCCGTTCTTGTTATCGAATTGGGCGCGCAACTTGACCGTTCCCGTCGTGGTGTCAATCTGGTTGTTGATGGTGAACAACTGGCCCGATGCTATCTTGGCGGTCTGCGCGCGATCCCACGCCTCGACGGGCAGCGTATGCAGCTTCCGCATCCGCGCCTGCACTTGCCCAAGGCTGTCTTCCGCCATCGTGAAGATCACGGTTGTGGGCTGCATCTGCGTGATCACCACCAGTACAGTGGATGCGCTTGCCTGCACCACGTTCCCTGGGTCCACCAGGCGAAGGCCTGTCTGGCCGGCAATCGGCGCGGTGATGTGGCAGTAGCTGAGTTGGACCTGATCGTAATTCACGGTGCCTTGATCGTTTTTCACCGTGCCCTGGTCCTGCAATACAAGCTTCTCCTGGTCGTCCAGCACCTGCTTGGAGATGCCGTTGCCGGCCCATGCGGTGCGATAACGGTCCAGGTCCATCTGCGCTTGCGCCAGAACGTTGTTGTCGCGCTCCAGCGCGCCCTGGGCCTGAAGCAACTGCGCCTGATAGGGCCGCGGATCGATGTCGATCAACGCATCCCCTTTTTGAACGAACTGCCCCTCGCTGTAATGCACAGCGGTCAAAACTCCACTGGCTTGCGCCAAAATGGAGGCTGTATAGACCGGAGTGACCGTGCCGATCGCATCGAGGTAGATGCCAATGCTGCCCTTCGCGGCCGTGGAGACAGTGGCCGTGACGGATGGTTTCACGGCTGCCAGTGCTTTCTTGGCAGCCGCTGCCTTGGCTTCGTTCTTGTGGATGACCATGAAGACGATCACCGCCAGAAGCAGCAGGAGCAGCAAGCTCGTCCACAGGATCCAACGCTTCCGATACCACGGAACCGGCGGGGGCAGCTGATGAGCCGCGCCAATGTGCTGACCACCCCATTCGTCTTCGATTTCAGACATGCAGGACTCCGCGCCTACGCACCGTTGGCAATGTGCTCTTCGCAGAATCGCTGAATTCCGGGACGATTGTATGCTCTGTTTTGCTCACTTTCAGAGCGCATACAGTTAGGAAGTTCTGAGAATGCTGTGGGCGTTTCAGTGGGGTGGGGTGACGAACCAGCTTCGCTGCCATTGAGAGGCCGTGTTTTCCGTGGGACTACGGAGGTATGTACACGGTGGAACTGTATGCGAGAGTGCGGCAGGCGGTTCTTGTCGAGGGCAGGGGCCGACGAGCGGTGGCCCGGGAGTTTGGGCTGGCGCGGAAGACGGTTGGGAAGATGCCGGAGTATGTTCTCCCACCCGGTTATCAGCGGAAAAAGCCGGTGCGAAGACCGAAGCTGGGGCCATGGCAGGGCGTCATCGATGAGATATTGGTCGACGACAAGCAGAGGCCATCCAAGCAGCGGCACACGGCCAAGCGGATCTACGAGCGGCTGAGAGCCGAGTACGAGTACACGGGCGGCTACACGATCGTGAAGGACTGCATGCGACAGTCCCGGATTGGCGGCCAGGAGATGTCAGAGCGATCTGAAGGCTCCGCGCAGAGCCAATTCAGCTCCGATCATGCCAGCAGTGTCGAGATGAGGAGGAAAAAGAGCGTTTGAGAAATGACGTTTCAGCTTCGATCAAGCTGGACATCCGTCTTGCTTTCCCGCCTCGCGCAGATCTCCCTACCTTCCCAGGATCGAAGGATTGGCCGGTCCAGTCTTCGCGTCGCTTCGGAGGATTACCTCCGTATTTGAACCCGTTTGACAGGGCCTTCCACCTTCACGAAAAGAAGCGCCATTTTCAGATCCTCACAGAGTTTTCTGGTATCCGTTTCGAATGTCGGACAGTCGGCAATCACTTCCACAATCTCGCCTGGCTTCATCTCACGGCTAACGCTCATCAGCTGCAGTGTGGGCCGCGGGCATTTCATTCCACGGCAATCTAATGTTCTCGGTTCCATGGTTCGAGCCTCCTACCTTCAATGTCCACATTGATGTGTGGCGAGGAGACTATCGGCCAGATTGGTGTCAACGTTCAATATCCGTTCGTTTTATCCGGGATGCCGGGCAAGATCTTTCAATGAGCAAATGGGCAAGCGAAGCCATCGTGGCTATCGCGAATATCGCGGCTGAATCACGAACGGATCTCAAATAAGCCTGCGAGCGGGTTGAAATGCCGCCGGGGTAATGCCGATAAGCAGTTAGATTTACTGAAACTACACAGCAGAAACTGTTTTGGTTTGAGGAGCGGAGGTTGCTTCAATGGCGCAAAAGCCTAAGCTGGCGATGTACTGGGCTTCTTCCTGCGGTGGTTGTGAGATTGCCCTGGTCAATCTGAACGAAAAGCTCCTGGATGTTGACGCCCATTTCGATTTCATGTTCTGTCCTTGTCTACTCGATACGAAAATCAGCGATATTGAGGCTCTGCCGGATGGCAGCTTGGCTATCACGCTATTCAATGGGGCCATACGAACCTCGGAAAACGAAGAGATGGCTCACCTGCTCCGCCGAAAGTCGAAGCTGTTGATTGCCTTTGGCTCCTGCTCGTCGAAAGGCGGCATTCCAGCCTTGAGCAATCTGTCCAGCAAATCGGATCACTTCGGGACGATCTATCTCGACAATGTCTCTCTCGACAATCCGCAAGGCATATTGCCCCAGACACGCACCACGGCGCCCGAGGGCGAACTGGAACTGCCGGAGTTCTACGAGAGAGTGCGGCATCTGGCCGAGATCGTGGAAGTGGACTACTTTATTCCTGGATGTCCACCGGAACCGCACCAGATCTGGAACGTGGTTGAGGCTTTGGTCCAGGGCGCGCAGTTGCCGCCGAAGGGCAGCACGCTGGGCGGCGGCAAGTCAACGGTTTGCAATGAGTGCGCCCACCGCAAGGAAAACAAGACCATCAAGAAGTTTTACCGTACTTACGAGATCGTTCCGGACCGCGAGCGTTGTCTGCTGGAGCAGGGAATCGTGTGCATGGGAATTGCCACACGCGACGGATGCGGTGCACTTTGCCCGCAGGTCAATATGCCTTGCACTGGCTGCTATGGGCCTCCTGAAGGAGTCCTCGATCAAGGAGCGAAGATGTTATCGGCGCTAGGGTCGGTACTCGACATAGGCAGCTCCAAAGATCTGTCCGATCAACAGATCTCCGGAAGAATCGATGCGGCCATAGAGGGTCTGCCGGATTTCGCCGGGACTTGCTACAAGTACAGCCTTGCAGCATCTCTGCTTGGGGGAAAATCACGATGAAGCAAATCACGATCAACCCGATTACGCGCCTGGAGGGACACGGAAGGATCGAGATATTCCTCGACGCGCACGGCGATGTCGCCAACGCGGTTTTGCAGGTGCCTGAGTTGCGCGGCTTCGAGCAATTCTGCGTCGGGCGAAAAGCCGAAGACATGCCGGTCATCATGAGCCGGATCTGCGGCGTCTGTCCGGAAGCGCACCATCTGGCGGCCACCAAGGCACTCGACCGGCTTTTCGCAGTCGAGCCGCCCCCGGCCGCCAAGAAGATCCGCGAGTTGCTCTATATGGCGTTTTACGTCACCGATCACACGACCCACTTCTACGCTCTGGGCGGGCCGGACTTCATTGTTGGTCCGGATGCTCCTCCTTCGGAGCGAAATATTCTGGGAGTGATCAGGAAAGTGGGTCTCGACGTCGGCAAGCAGGTTATTGCTTGCAGAGCGCGCAATCATCATGTCATCCAAATGCTGGGCGGAAGAGGAGTTCATCTGGCCGCAGGCCTGCCCGGCGGCTGGAGCAAGTTTATCTCCGAAGAAGAGCGCAAAGAGATTGAGAAGATCGCAATCGAGAACCTGGAGTTTGCTCAGTTCACTCTCCGGATCTTCGCGTCGGTGGTGCTCAACAACAGCGTGTATGCAGACCTGATTCAGTCCGATGTTTACTGCCATGAGACCTACTACATGGGCACGGTGGATGAGAATAACCACAGCAACCTCTACGACGGAGAGATTCGCGTCGTCGATCCCCAGGGGCGGGAGTTCCTCAAGTTTCCCTCGGCAAAGTATTTCGAACACATCGCCGAGCGCGTCGAGCCTTGGACGTACCTGAAGTTCCCATTTCTCAAGAAGGTGGGCTGGAAGGGACTTGTCGACGGCATCGACAGCGGCGTCTATTGTGCTACACCTTTATCGAGATTGAATGTTTCCGACGGGTTGGCGACCCCGCTGGCTCAGGCGGAATACGAGCGGTTCTACGCAGCATTTGGCCGCAAGAAAATCGATGGCCACTATCAACCGGTCCACCACCGCCTGGCAACGCATTGGGCACGGCTTATAGAGATCCTCTACGCCTCGGAGCGCATGTTGGAGTTGGTGCGCGATAAGGAGATTACTTCCCAGGACGTGCGCCGCATTCCCAGCAGCGTGGCTGGGGTGGGCGTCGGGTCGGTGGAAGCGCCGCGTGGCACCCTCTTCCATCACTATGAGTCGGATGCGAACGGCATTCTCACAAAAGTCAACCTGATCGTCGGCACAACCAACAACCATGCCGCCATGGCGATGTCTATCAAACGCGCCGCGCAGAAGCTGATCCGGGCCGGCCATGTTATCGAGGAAGGGCTGCTGAACCGGATTGAAATGGCGTTCCGCCTTTACGATCCTTGCCTCTCATGTGCGACCCATGCGCTTCCCGGCTCAATGCCTTTGATTGTGAATGTCAGGAACGACGACGGCGAAATCGTACGCTCCTTCCGGCGTGACGGATAAGCCATGACCAATGCGATCGTCATCGGCGTGGGCAACCCGGTTATTGCGGACGATGCTCTGGGTCTGGCTGCCGTACGCTGCGTAGGGCGGCAACTGGGCGGCCAGAGCGGAATCACGGTTGCCGAGGTATACAACGGCGGCCTTGAATTGATGGAAGCCATGGCCGGATACGATTGCGCATTCGTAGTGGACGCCATTGTTTCTGGAGGCCGGCCTGGAACCATCTACCGCCTCGGAATAGAGGACGTGGCTACCACCCGCAACACCTCCACGACGCATAACGGAAGTCTTTCCGCCGCACTTGAACTGGGCCGTATTTCAGGGATCAAGCTTCCCTCCCTGATTCAGTTTTGGGCAGTGGAAGCTGAGGATGTAACCACCTTTAAGGAAGGCCTTACTCCGGAAGTCGAAGCGTCAGTTCCGGTGGTGGCTAGGGAAATCTTGAGCGCACTGTTGTCCTCAACCGGCGCATTACGTGAGGAGTCTTAGGAGATTTGTCCCATGAAGATCGGACTCTATGTTTGCACTTGCGGTACCAACATCACCGCGACAGTCGATGCCGGCAAGGTGATCGACGAGTTGACGGCGCAGTTTCCCGAGTCCTATGCCGCCCAGGTTGAGTTCATCTGCGCAGCAGAAGGCAAAGAATTCCTGAAGGATCATCTTATCGCCAACCGGCCCGACCGCGTGGTGGTTGCGGCGTGCTCACCGCGAGAGTACGAGAGCACCTTCATGCAGATTCTGGCTGAAGCGGGAATCAATCCTTATTACCTGCAAATGGTCAACATCCGGGAACAGGTCGCATGGGTGACGCCGGACCCGGCCCAGGCTACACGAAAAGCAACCACCGCGATTCGTGCCGCCATGATGCGCGTCCGCTACCAAGAGCCCCTGGAGAAGATAGAACAGGAGGCCAACGGCGATGTGCTCGTGATCGGCGCCGGTCCGGCCGGGTTGCAGAGCGCCCTTTTCCTGGCCGAGGCGGGTCGCAAAGTCGTGTTAGTGGAGAAGACTCCGGTGATCGGCGGCATGCCCGTTCTGTACGAGGAACTGTTTCCCACCATGGAGTGCGGCCCTTGTCTGCTGGAACCGTTCGAGGCGCAGGTTCTCCACGGCGACTCCGCTCACAACATCGAATTGCTGCTGCTCTCCGAGGTCACGGGGGTCACAGGCTACTACGGAAATTTCACCGCGACCATCAAGCAGGCCCCGCGGTTTGTCGGGACCACCTGCATTGGATGTGGCATGTGCGTCGAAGCCTGCCCGGCTTCGGCCGCCAATGAGTTCAACTGCGGCATGGACGAGAAAAAGGCGATTGCCATGCCATTCCTCGGCGCCCTGCCCAACCTGCCCTACATCGATCCGGGTTCCTGCCTGCGGAGCCTTGGTCAGGACTGCCAGCTCTGCCTTGACGCGTGCCCCATGCCGGGAGCTGTGGATCTCGAAGACCCAGGGCGCATCGTTGAGCGCAAGGTGGGGGCCATCATTCTGGCGATCGGCAGCAAGCTCTACGACTGCAGCAAGGTGAACGGTCTCGGATACGGCGAAATCCCCGGCGTCTACACGAGTCTGGAGTTCGAGCGTCTGGCGTCGTCCAATGGACCGACCGCCGGCGAAATCAAGATTCCGGGGGGCAGTAGCCCGGCTAGCGTCGCGATCGTCCACTGCGTCGGCAGCCTCGACCCTCAACACCAGCAGTACTGCTCAGGCATTTGCTGCGAGTATGCCTTCAAGTTCAATCGTGTGCTGGAACATAAACTGCCGGGAACCAAAATCCACCACTTTTATAAAGAGATGGTGACGGCCGGCAAGAGCGATTTTGTCATGTATGAGCATGCCAGGAAGAATCCCGATGCCGGATTCATTCGCTACCGCGAGATCGAGGAAATTCAGATTTCAGCCTCGGCAAGCGGGCAGAAGATCGCTTACCGGCGCGAGGACAACACCGTCGATTCAATTGCCACGGACATGGTCATTCTGTGCCCCGCGATGGTGGGCAGTGGCGACGCGGCCAAACTCGGCGACATGATGGACTTGACCCGAGGCGAAGCCGGCTTCTTTGACGAACTGAACGGAAGGTTGCACACCGCGCAAAGCAAAGTGAAGGGCATCTATCTGGCTGGAACGTGCCAGGCGCCGATGGACATAGCCCAAGCCACCAGCCAGGCCATGGCCGCCGCGGGATACGTCTTGTCGGGTCTGGCCGCTGGGAAGAAGCTCGTGATTGAGCCGATTTCCGCTTTCGTCGATGAAGAACGCTGCTCGGGTTGCCGCATCTGCGGCGGCGTTTGCCCTTACAAAGCCATCACCTTCAAAGACGATACCCACACCTCCAGTGTCAATGCATTGCTCTGCCACGGTTGCGGCACATGCGTAGCAGCCTGTCCGGCGGGAGCCATTCAGGGCAACCATTTCACCAACAAGCAAATCCTTGCGGAAATCGAGGCCATCTTACAATGACAGCGCAAGCAATGACGAACGTAGGCACGCCAGTCTCTGAATCCTTTGAACCAAAGATTGTTGGCTTCCTGTGCAACTGGTGTTCCTACGCTGGAGCCGACAAGGCCGGCTCATCGCAGACGCCCTATCCGCCCAATGTGGCTGTCATCCGCGTGATGTGCAGCGGCCGCGTCGATCCCCAGTTCATTCTGGACGCGTTCCACAAGGGAGCCGACGGCGTTATGATTCTGGCCTGCCATCCCGGCGACTGCCATTACAAGGAGGGCAATCAACGGGCAGTTCAGCGTTATCGCATTTTACTGGGACTGCTTGAGCAGTTTGGAATCGAAAAGGAACGGTGCAAATTCGACTACGTCTCCGCTGGCGAGGGAGAAAAGTTCGTCCGCGTCATCACCGAAATGGTAGACACAGTCAAAGGTCTGGGGCCCTTGACTCTTCCTGTCCGGGCCTACTGACTACTGCACGCTCTTTAATGCTGAAAAACCCCGCGTTTCCAATGCGCGCGCATCCCCAATGCCGTGATTCCGCATGGGCGATGTTTACTGATCTTGAGTGGAGACACAGGAATAAGGGCCGGCGCGGATCATTTTGGCGGCACTTTGGGATTCCTCATAACTCTGCCGAGGACGAACCAGTTCTGGGGCTATCGTCTGATTGCAACGAATCTCCCATGCAGTACGCGAAGGACGCCTGTTTGGTGCTCCCGCGGAATGCAAGAGACCTTAAGGCATAGGGTTGCGGCAGCCAGGGAACAAATCGAGAACATCTACTGTCGAGGTTGTGGTAGAAATTCTGTCCCATTGCGCAACCGAGTTGTTTCAGATTCTCAGTGGCCGCCCGCGTGCAGATCGACTTTGCCGCGAAACTTGGCGTACACGAAGACAATGTAGCCGATGGCCAGCACCATGCCGAAGCCCCACCAGACCAGGCCCACGGCGAGCGTATGCGGGCCGGAGATGGCGCGGGTGAGCGTGATGTCGCGATCAGTGCCGGTGGTTGCGGGCAGCAGCGTCGGATAGAGTCCCCAGCACGCTCCGGCCAGCATGAAGAAGAGATAGAGGCAGGAAGAGAGGAACGCCTTGACGGGCTGGGCGTTTCGATTGAGGAGCCAGATGCCGGCCATGGAAGCGATGACTCCGGCGGGAACGACGAAGGTGAATGGATAATTGAAGTAGTTGTTCAGGCTGACGGGGCGGACGATGATGGTGGCGGCGAGGCTGACGACGGTGAGGGCCGCCAGCGCAAGCCAGAGTGGTGTGACGATGCGGCGGGCGCGCTGGGCCAGGTCGCCCGAGGTTTTGATGGTGAGCCAGAGAGCGCCGTGGAGTGTGAGGGCGACGAGCGCGACAAGACCGCCGATGACCGTGTACCAGTCAAGAACGCCGGGATGCGGGCCGGGTTGCCAGTTGGTCCACAGAGGCAGAAAGAAGTATCCGTCAGCTTGCAGCGGAACGCCACGCAGCACGTTGGCGAGGGCTGCGCCGAAGAAGATGGTGAGCAGGACGCTGGACAGACCGAAGAGGCCGTCGAGCAATGCGCGCCAGACACCCACTTCGACGTGGTTGCGCAACTCGATGCTGATACCGCGCAAAATCAGCAGCCAAAGCACGATCATCAGCGGCAGATAAAAACCGCTAAAGGCCGAGGCGTAGAGCAGCGGAAATGCGAAATAGAGAGTGCCTCCGCCAGCCAAAAGCCAGACCTCATTGCCGTCCCATACCGGGCCGATGCTGGCAAGCGTTGTGCGGCGCTCAGCTTCATTACGGACCAGAAACAGGTGAAGCACACCTACGCCCAGATCGAAGCCGTCGAGCACCACGTAGCCGACGATCATCACGGCAACCAACCAGAACCAGATGAAACCCATCATGAAAATGCTCCTATCTCTTCAGCGCAGGTGGAAAGCATCAATCAACGTGAACCGTATCGGCGGCAATAGTCTCAGGCCCGCTGCTGATTTCGCGATAAATCAGAACAGTAAACAGGATGCCCAGCAGCAGGTAAAGGCCCATGAAGCCCAGCAGCGTGAACAGGCCGTTGCTGGCGGAGACGGTATTCGAGTAGCCTTCGCTGGTGCGCATCAGACCGTAGATGAGCCACGGTTGGCGGCCAAGCTCGGCGGTCATCCAGCCAGCGGTGTTGGCAATGTAAGGAAGCGGAAAGCTCAACAGCAACGCCCACAATGCCCAGCGCGCGGTGTAAAGGCGCTTGCGCCAGAGCAGAAGCGCGGAGACGATCATCAGCAGCGCAAACCAGGTTCCCAGGCCGGCCATGATGTGGTAGGCGTAGTAGAGCAGCGGCAGAGCGGTGGGCCACTGATCGTGGGGAATTTGATCGAGTCCCTTCACCTCGGCCTTGGTCGTTCCGTAGATGAGGAAGCTCAACATATCGTTCACGACGATAGGGTTGTCGATCTGGCCGGTCTCTTCATTGGGTTGTCCCATCAGCACCAGACCCGCGCCGGCCTCGCTGTGGAAGAGACCCTCCATTGCGGCGATGGCGGCTGGTTGATTGCGCGCAACGTACTTGCCGTGAAGGTCGCCGGTGGGAAAGATGATGAGGATCGAAGCGATGAGGCCCGCGATGACACCGACCTTCAGGAAGATGCGGCCGTAGCTTTCCAATCTTCCTTCCAATAGATAAAAGGCGCCCACGGCGGCCATGACGAAGGAGCCGGTTACGACCGCGCCGGTCATATTATGCGCGTATTGCAGCAGGCCCCAGGGATTCATCAGCAGTTGCCAGAAGCTGAGCACTTCGAACTGGCCATTGGGCAGGCGATCATAGGCTACGGGATGCTGCATCCAGGCGTCGGTGACGATGATGAAGAAGCCTGAAATCCACGATCCGGCGAAGACCATCACGGCTGAGAACCAATGCATGAGTTTTGAAATTCGTTTTTCGCCGTAAAGAAACAAGCCGAGAAAAGCCGATTCCAGAAAGAAGCTAAAGACGCCTTCCATGGCCAGCGGCTGGCCGATCACACCGCCTGAAAGCCGCGCGAAGCGCGCCCAGTTGGTGCCGAACTCGAACTCCATGGGAATGCCGGTGACCACGCCGAAGACGAAGTTGATGGCGAAGATGCGGCCCCAAAAGCGTGCCGCCCGGTCCCACTGCTCACTGCCGGTTTTGAGCGCCACCGACTTGAGCACCACGATCAACAATGCCAGCCCCATCGTGAGTTGGGGAAAGAGATAGTGAAAGGTGATGGTGAAGGCGAAGTGCAAACGGTGGATCAATTCAGCGGTCATTGAGACGCTCCTGTGTCAGGACGTGCGCGGGGGAATACAGAGACATTCCTCTCCGCATGGGTGGCCTGTCACAAGAGTAACCGAAAGTGACCACCTGTCGCGCGAGTATGGCGTAGATCCCCTTGAGATGGTCCGTGTCTCTGACCGCAGCAAGATTTGAAGGCCATCACATCGTCCAACTGCCGCCGACTGAATCACTCGCAGTGCATCGCGAGTGATTCAGTCGATGATTCTCATGCGGTTTTATTCAACACGGTTTTTATCTGAACGAGCAGCATTTTGACGGGGGATTTTGCCGAAATTCCATGGGGCAACATTGGCGGCATATAGACGAACGATCCGGCCTGGGCCTGGACCCTGTCCTCTCCCAATTGGACTTCGGCCTCTCCTTCGAGAAAATACAGCACTGCCGGAGTGGGTGCTGAATGAGCAGACAACTCCTGCCCAGCTGCAAATCCAAAGGCCGTGATATTCACATACTCGTCCTTTTGCAGGACATTGCTCAGGATTCCTTTTTCTGGGATTGCGAATTCCTGTTGCAGATTTGCAAGAAATGTGTAATCCATCGATTTCTCCTTCGTACAGGCGCATATCAGTGATTCGGTTAAGTGCGGCGCGTTAGGAGGTAAGCCCTCGGTAGGCGCCGCATCGATTTTCGAGGTGCGATCAGTGGCCAGAAGGCGACGCTTCTCGTTCTTCGTGCAGATCGCGTAATCGAGAGTTCAAACCTGTGAAACTCTCGTTTTCGTAGGAATGCCCGGTCAACAACCCGAGGACAAACCAGGCGAAGAACGCTGCTCCTATTGCGAACAGGATGTCTCCGGGAACACGCATCCAGCGCAGTGTTTGCATCGAGCCGGACTGCATGAACTCCGCAGAGCGCGCATACCACGTGCCCCGTTCGATGGAGGCCCAAGCCTGCAATAATCCGACCGGCAACATACTGAGAATTACCATGAAGATCAGCCCCAGGTTGAGACACCAGAATGAAAGTTTCAAGGGCCCTTGCTTCCATTTGAGATTCGGCTTCAACGCTCGAAGACAAAAGAGCGTCAGGCCCAGGCCCAGCATTCCGTATACGCCGAACAGAGCCGTGTGACCGTGAACCGGTGTCAAATTCAGACCTTGCACGTAGTAGAGTGAGATCGGCGGATTGATGAGGAAGCCGAACAGACCTGCTCCCACCAGGTTCCAGAATGCGACTGCAACGAAGAAGTAGATGGGCCACTGGTAGTTCGCGATCCACTCTGACTTCTTAATAGGCTGTGCAAGACGGATATTGTCCCAAGCCTCGTAGCCGATCAGCGTAAGCGGCACAACTTCAAATGCGCTGAAGATCGCTCCAAGGCCAATGACAGCAGGCGTCGCACCTGCAAAGTAGAGGTGATGAAACGTGCCGATGATTCCACCCGAAAGAAAGATAATCGTCGAAAATAGAGCAGCCTTGGTTGCGGTGCGAATCTCAATCAGCTTGAGCCGCGTGAAGAGGAATCCAATCACGACGGTTGCGAATACTTCAAAGAAGCCCTCGACCCAAAGGTGAACCGCCCACCAGCGCCAGTATTCGGCGGTGACGAGATGGCTGCGCTGACCATACATCAGGCCAGCCGAATAAAAGAGCGGAATGGCGATGCTTGAGATGAGGAACAGAATCAGAAGGGATCTGTCTTCGCTCTTGCGAACAAGTGCTGGCTTGAGCGCCGCGACCATCAGGACAAGCCAAAGAACCAACCCGATGAACAGCAGGATTTGCCAGAATCTTCCCAGGTCAACATACTCATAACCCTGGCTGCCGAACCAGAACCACATATTGCCAAGGCGCTGTTGAATGCCAAGCCATTCGCCTGCGAGCGATCCGCCAACGACGAGAATCAGTGCGCTGAAGAGTACGTTGACACCCAACCGCTGATATTTTGGCTCATGGCCGCTCACGGCTGGGCCAACATAAAGCCCAGTTGCCAGCCACGATGTTGCGATCCAAAATATTGCGAGTTGCAGATGCCACGTGCGAGTCACCGCGTAAGGGAGATATTTATCCAGCGGAAAGCCATAGAATCCATGGCCCTCGACTCCGTAGTGCGCGGTCAATATGCCCATTGAAATCTGAACGCCCCAGAGAAGGATGACTACGAAGAAATACTTCATGATCGCGCGCTGCGACGGCGTTGGCTGAAATGCAAGAAATGGATCATTGTCAGGATAAGGGCCATGAACGAGAACCTTCTCCTGCGAGGCGTACCACCAGACAAGGCCGCCGATACCAGCCAGCAAACCGACAAAGCTGAGAACACTCCATAGAACGGCTCCGGATGTTGGAACATTTCCAATCAAAGGTTCATGCGGCCAATTGTTTGTATAAGTCGTCTCCGACCCTGGACGATCCGTGCTGCAAGCCCACGAGGTCCACCAAAAGAACGCGGCCAGTTGATGCTGCTTTGCAGTGTTGGTCAATGCACCGCTTGGAATCGCGTACTCTGACCGGCCTGTGGCAAATACGTCGGTATAGTAGACCCTGAGCTGCTCGAATGCGGCGGCGCGATCGGCGCTTAGCGTGACTCGATTGCGCGAAGCATCATAGGTGTTTGTTCGCATCTCACGAATCAGACGAGCCTTGAATATAGCCTGTTGATCCAGATTGAGAGCGGCAAAGTTTGTTGCACCGGCCCGGACGGCCCAGATGTTGAGCAGAATCTCCGATTCCCGGTGCAGCCAGTCCGCGCTCCAGTCGGGTGCGACGTAGGCGCCGTGACCCCAGACTGTGCCGATCTCCTGACCGCCGATGGACTGCCACACGCCTTGTCCATCGGTGATGGAGCTGCCTGTGAATAGAAGCTGCCCATCCGTCGTGTAGACATCAGGAAGGGGCGGAGCTTCACTGATCATCTTCCGGCCCACACCGCCGAGCACAGCGAACGATCCAATGATGACGATGGCCAAAGCCCACCAATAACGCTTATAAGACATGATTTCTCCTCTCGAACAACGCACGAAACTATGCTGCGCTGAAACCACCATAGAATCTCGCGCTAACCGATGCAGGGACTTTAGTCACAAGAAGGGTTTGATTTTACTTATTTTGCAGAAGGTATCTCGCGCGAATTTGGCATTACGCCGCGGCCTTTTTACTCGCGCTGTTCACAGCAAACGCGGAGCGGCCAAGAAGAAAGGTGAGCGCGAGATTAGCTGCAAAGAGAAGCACTCCGGTCAACTCCAGCATTCCGGAGATGGGCAGCACCTTCCATGCAAAGGGAAGCAGCCCTTCATAGGCCAGAGGTTCGGAAGAGACGCGCAGCAGGCACCCCATTTGAAGGAACAGCAGGCTCAAGAACATCAACCGCTTACTGAAGATGCCGTGCACGCCGCCAAAGTGAGGAAGGATGCGCGGCCCAATGGAGAAGACCATCGTAGCTGCAAATCCGACTGTAAGAGCGTGGCGAGATGCACCCCAGATGCCTCCATGCTGATCGGCAAAGGCGGCCCAAATACTCAACAAGCCGGCGATCACCAACCACGCATAGGCAAGCCGAATGAACGTCGGAAAGCTGGGGTGAATCCCCTGCACCTTTGCAGGTCCATGAGGCCGCTGTGTGAGGTGCAGCGCGAACCCAATGGCGACTGCGCTCGAAGCGAGCATGATTGTCGCTGGTTTTGACAGACCCGCAACGCCGCACAATACTCCCATTAGATTCATAACCAGCGCCAATCTAAATAATTGTGCGTCGGGTTTTGCAATCGCGAGGAACGAAGGCAACCAGCGCGCGGAGAAGCCCCACACCACTGGAACGAGAAATCCCCAGCCCAATAACACGAGATATTTCTGATCGAGCGCATACGGAAAAGAGAGCTGCATCCCGTGAATTGCGAGGTTCAGACACTCAACGAAATTGAAGATGACTGCGGCAGATAGACCTGCTGTGCCAAGAAGCACGGAGACCATCCAGAGTTCCATCGATGTCTTTGCAGGCTTGCCTTCCATCGGCTCGGGAAGTTTGTGACGGGAAGCGGCCGCAAGAAACAAGAGGACCGCAATCAATTCAAATCCAGCGGAGATCGGAAACAGGAAACGCCAATGCCAGGCGTAGATGTTCGCCGCCCAACGCATCGCTACGCCCGAGGTCCAAAGTACGAAGCATATCAGTTGAATCCTGATTGCCAACCTATCACGCGCAGGCTGCTAATAGAAGCCGATTCCGAGAATGAAGCTCCCAATCCAGCCGAACATTTGCGCATGGCCGTGGCCTTCCATCCACGCGGCGGGCAAGAAAGCGAGCCCGTGGTGCGCGCTGATTGCCATCAGATTTGAAAAGCCCAGCAGTGTGCCGGGCAGCGCCATGAAGAACAGGCCGCTCAGAATCCATGCGCGAAGCATCAGACTCTTCTGGCGCTCGCGGACAACGATTTCCGCCGTCAGGTTTGCACCTACAATCTTGAAATCCGGTTCGATTGGAGCGATCATCGCCATTTCTACCCCCGGCTGTTCAGTGCGGCTTCCAATTCGATTGCGCGTGGGAAAAGCACGTCGTTTTCAAGATGAATGTGCTGTCTGAGGTCAGTTTCAAATTCGCTGAGTCCGGCAAAAAGCGCAATGTGTGTGGCGCAGGCCCACGCAGGCGGCTGAAAACCGAGAGTGAGGCGGCGGAGTTCGGCAACGATTTGATTGGCGGACTCATGTTCCTGCATCATCTTTGAAACAGGATGAGCTACCGAACGGAAGCATGTGTGCGCCGGCGGATAGGCGATGATCGAGTCCTGATCCATCTGTGCGATGAAAGGAAACAGAACCTGCTCTTCTTTCTGAATGTGCGCGAACATCTCGGCACGAAGTGCTTCGAGCAACTCTTCGACATTTTTCAGTTCGGGAGCGCGATCGCTTCGCTTGGCCGCAAGCTTCTGGGCCATCTTGGCCAGTCTCGGAAGCTCCTGGCGCACATACTGGTGATGGACACGAACAATATGTTGAATCAACCGGCCGATGGGTAGGCTTGCGGAATTTACAGGCGGACCACCGCATTCCTGAGTCTCAGCGTCGGCAAGCTTTTCGAGAACCTGATCGACCGAGAGTTGCTGTTCGGCGCACGCGCCGTCAAGAGACTTATCGGCCTGTGAGCACAAGTCGATGTCGAAGCGCTGAAATACTTTGGCTGCGGATGGTTGCGTGGCAATGATTTCGCGGATGGACTGTGTCGCGGTAGGCATAAGCACTCTCCACCTGCAACAGTAGCGAATGGCCAACAGGCGCGCAGTAACTTATGTCACTGGGAGTTAAAACCGGCTACGACGCCGTATCCAAAAGGGCGTTCAGTCCCTTCATGTCCTTCACCACGATCTGCCGCGCATCCACATCCAGTAGCCCTTCTGCCTGCAACCGCATGAGGTTGCGCGAGATCAGTTCGCGCACCGTTCCCAGCTGGTTGGCCAGTTCCTGGTGGCTCGCCGGAAGTTGAAACTCAATGCCACGCGCGGTCTTCCTGCCTTCGCTCTGCGCTAGTTTGAGTAAAACGGAGATCAGCCGTTGGCGAATGGTGGTGAACGACAACTCCTCGATGATGCCCACGAGGTTTCGCAGCCTGGCGCCGACCACTGTCAGTACCTTCAGTGGAACCTCGGGATGCTCAAGGCAATAGGCGCTAAAGTCGCGCCGCGAGATGAAGACAATCTCCGTTTCTTCGAGGGCTACCGCGGAAGCAGGGTAGGGACCGCCGTCAAAGACGGGTATCTCGGCGACAGACTCGCCGGAGACATTTACAGACAGCACCTGTTCCCGGCCGTTCACGGAAGTCTTGAAGAGGCGAACCTTGCCCCGCGCAATGATATGCAGCCCATTGCACGGCTCGCCTTCAGAAAACAGCAACTCACCTGCGCTGAATAGCTTGCGCACCGATCGGGCGGCGAGCATTTGCAGCTCAGGCTGAGAAAGATTCGAGAACAATGCGGTTTTTCCGAGGACCGCGGCGAGATCGGTGCGTTGAGCGCTCACCAAGAGATTCTAGCAGGATGCGACTTAGGTCACTGCGCGCTGTGCCAGTACCACCGTCTGATAGGACTATGAATCCGCAAATCAATGCGATCGATTTCAACGAGCGTCCATTCATCGCCATCTGGGAAGTGACGCAGGCTTGCGATCTGGCATGTGTGCATTGCCGCGCCTCTGCCCAGCCGGATCGCCACCCCATGGAACTCAGCACCGCTGAGGGCAAGCGCCTGATTGACCAGATCGCTGGCTGGAAGGTTCCTGTCTTCGTATTAACTGGGGGCGATCCCATCAAGCGGCCAGACTTATTCGAGTTGATCGGCCATGCCCGTTCCGCCGGCGTTCGCGTATCCCTCACGCCGAGCGCCACACCGTTGCTGACACGGGAGATTGTTGTCCGGCTCAAGGAGGCTGGACTGGCCAGGCTCGCAGTAAGCATGGATGGCGCGAGCGCCGAGACTCACGACGCGTTCCGTGGAATGAGCGGCTCGTTTGCGCGCACACTCGACGCGGTTCGTTGGGCCAATGAGATCGGTCTTCCCGTCCAAATCAACACGACTTTCAGCCGCAGGAACATTGGTGAAATCGATGCAATTGTCGCCCTTATGGAGAGCCTGAAGATCACGCTTTGGAGCGTTTTCTTTCTGGTTCCCACGGGGCGAGGAAAGCTCGACGATCTGCTGGACGCCGACGAGTTCGAGCAAGTCTTCGCTAAGATTTACAGTCTCTCAAAGAATGCCATCTTCGACATCAAGACTACCGAGGCGCAGCATTATAGGCGCTTTCTGTTGCAGCAGAGAGTAGCCGAACGCAGGGCCGGCGCCGGTATACACGCAGCTCAAGAAAAAGCCGAGAACAATATTGGCCGCGCGCCGCGTGGCTTGAATGACGGCAAGGGATTTGTGTTCATCTCGCATACGGGAGAAGTTTTCCCCAGCGGGTTTCTGCCGCTGTCCGCGGGCAACATCCGCCAACAGGAATTGAGTGGCCTCTACCGCGAATCGGCTCTCTTCCGGAGTCTGAGAGATACATCAAAGCTGGAAGGAAAATGTGGCGCTTGCGAATTCAAGGAAATCTGCGGTGGCTCGCGTGCACGCGCCTTTGCACTGACAGGCAATCCGAACGCGGAAGAGCCTTGTTGCAGCTATGTTCCCAAAGGTTACATTCTGCTTCCTCCAAGTGTCAGAAGAGCCTCGACTCTTCACGTGTTGCAGGGGGCGTAAGTTAGCTTCGGGTGGAGTTGTGTGCCCGTGTTGCAATAATGAAGCTGCCAATCATCAATGGCAGGATGCAGAGGAGAGCAGAGAATGGCGATACAGATAGGTGCGAAGCTGGATAGTGGATTCGATGATCCGGTTGGAATGCTCATAGACTGCCACCGCAGAATTGAACGATTTCTTCACATCCTATGGATGGTAGCTGAGCGTGCGAACGACAGAGCATTGACGGACGAGGAGGCGGAGGCCGTGCAGTCTGCGCTCCACTACTTTCGCGTGGGCGGACTGCGGCACACCGCGGATGAGGAAGAATCTCTGTTTCCCAGGCTCCGCGCAGAATCCAATACCGGGAACTTCGAGGAGATTCGCGGACTCGAAGACGACCATCGCCGCGCCAACGATCTGCACGCGACAGTGGATACTCTCTACTCTGCGTGGATTGCGGCTGGCCATCTCAATTCGGAGAACGAACCGCGACTGCGATCCGGCACCGAACAGCTCAAGCATCTTTACCAGGAGCACATCCAGATCGAGGAGAAGATTGTATTCCCGCGGGCGATTGAGAAGCTGGACAGCCGAACCATCGCGGCCATTGGCCGAGAATTCCGCGAGCGGCGCAAATAATCCCGTGTTGCATGGGATGGGTTCTTATGGAACGAATGCGGCTGGATCATTCGCTGACTTGAAAAAACCGAATCAGAGCAGACTGCGATCAATGCTATTACATTCCAGGATGCGTGGCTTCGTTCGCGTGCGGCACCAGGTTCATGTAGATGGCGCGGGGAATGTTTGTCTGCCAATGGCTCGTGACTCGGGCAAGAAGTATCAGCCCGAAGAAGATGTACGCGAGAATGCCGGTGACAGCCAGCGGCCCGAGAGTGCGACGGAACCAGCGTTGCGTTGGCGCCGCGATTCGCCTCGGCGGCAACGCAAACTGGAGTGCATTTTGGGCGGGGCACGCCGCCACGCAGACCATGCACGCGCTGCATTCCGCCGACCGGATCTGCATCAGGCGGTCCACCGGCAAACCAGCCGGGCAGGCACGCGCGCACTTCCCGCAATCGATGCAGGCCTCAGCGTCGCGGCGGATCTTGGCCGGACTCAGCAGCGAGACCAATCCCATCAGCGCGCCGTATGGACAGAGATACCGGCACCAGAAGTTTTCTACCAGCATTGAGCCGAGAACGAGCAGAGCAATGACGATGGCCGCTGTCAGCCCCATCTCACGAAAGAAATTCAGCATTTTCACGTCCGCGACCAGGCCATAGGGCGTGACCATGAAACTCTCTAACGCCTCGGCGGACATCGCGCCGATGACGAAGACAAAGAATCCGAGCAACAAGTACTTCAAGCCGCGCAGCGGAAGGTCGGCCCAGCGGGGCAGTCGCAAATTGCGCCCGAAGATTCTGCGGCCCAGCTTCCATAGAAGTTCCGAAAACGTTCCCACCGGGCAGAGCCACGCGCAGAAGGCCGTCTTCAGCAGGAGGCTCATCAGCAGAAAGGCCAAAAACAATACCATGGCCGCCGGATGAATTGCCGGCACGCGCCCGGTAAGCAGGAAATACTTGGAGTTCATCAGGCCGGCGATGGGTAGCCAGCCTTCGACGCCGGCAGGTCGCGGGACGTAGAGAGTGCTGCCTCCGCGCTCAAAATAGCGGACCCACAGGATGAACTGTATGCCGATCAAGCCGTTCAAAACCATAAACAGACCTTGCATACAATGCCGGATGCGTTGCGAACGGTCCGGCGCTAAACGGCGATTGAGCTTCTTGCCTCTTCCGTCTAAGCAGTTCCCGTCTACCGCTTGAGTGTCCTTGGTCTCTATTTCCATCTAAGCCAAAAAGTAGCGCAGGGACGGAGAGCGAACAATGACTTTGGTCACAGGAGTATCGAAAGGGCGCCTTTCACTCCTCGTCCTAGCGGAGTCGATGCCTTTCGAGAAGAGGTGACACGCAGATGCACGAAACAGGCTCTGCCCAAATGAAATGCTTGACAGTCCTTCACCTGACGGTCGAATTGAACTGGGTTCTGTCCCTTGGTTCCCAGGCTCCGTGTTCGGGCTGCGGGGGGCGCCGCCCAGAGGCCGCAACACGCTTGGATTTTGGCGCCGAGTCGTCGGAATTGGGGCCAAATATCTGTCGAGAACGTCATTTCATTTGCGACTTGCACCGACCGACGTGTGAAATACTGCAAGAAGGATTCAGAGCGCTTCTCATTTGCAGTGATTTGCCTCAGTATAATTCTGCAATTGTACCCCAAAAACCACTTACTGGATCAGCTCCACGCCCGTTCGACGAAGACATGATCGCGGCAGGCAGCTTCGGGAGAGACAGCGGTCTCCAACTCTATCAGTTTGCGTGGATATTCCTCGATTACGTCCGAATGCAATATCTTGGGGTTACTGAATCAAGCAGATACCTTCCTAATCAGTATTCAGGGTCACCGCTTCCTCGCGGTGCTTGCGCGCCGCTGAATAGTCGCCCGCCTTGCGCTTCAGGAATCCGTTCATAACGAGAAGATCGGCGTCATGAGCCTGTGTAGCCCCTGAGGGAAGCATATGCACGAACGCCGGTTTCGCTCTTGTGCCGCGCCGCAGAGAAAGATACTTGAAAAGAAGGCTCCCCATTCCTTGACCTGCGGTGATACTCTGCTTGCATGGATTTCGCCAACGAGCGGATTCCATGGCGGCAGCAGCGCCCTTCCGGCGTGGCTTCCGAGCGGGGGAATTTGCGCTGCCCTTCTAGCTGCCGCCTCAGCGACTGCGAGCCTTGGATAGGAACATGGATATTGAGATCGTTGTAATCGGCGAGCCGAGCAAGTGGGTCTTGAATCAATCACGCATTCGCATCGGACAGGATCCGAAGTGCGAAGTTTGCCTGCCGGACGGAAAGTATCCCACGGTCTCCGGCGAACATCTGGCGCTGGATACGGCGGATGGCGCGGTCAAACTGGTCAAGGGGATGCGAGCGGGCGTTGAGACCTTCCTGAATGGCCATCCTGCCGGCGACGGCGCCACGATCCGCTCCGGCGATGTGCTGCGTTTGGGCGCGGGAGGGCCGGAACTGCGCATTCGCCTGCTGGAGCAGGCGGCCAGGTCCACGGTTTATGAGCCCACGCGTATTATGAATCAATCCGCCCAGACCTCGTATGAGCCCACACGCATTATGAATGAGCAATCGCGCACCACGCATGAGCCTACCCGCGTCATAAGTGAGCAGTCACGCACCACGCATGAACCTACACGCGTGATCTCCAGCCCGGCAGCAGCGGCTATTCCCGCCGCATCGCCACCGGCGGCAGGCGCGGCGGCAAGACCGAGCTACACAACCCAGCCCGCCCGCGGGGTCTCCTCCAGCCCCTATACTACTTCCGCATCGGTGGCCTCGCCGCGGCGCGCGGATACGGTGATGAGTTCCGGTGGAACGCAAGCAGGATACGGACAACTTCGCGGCCAGGAGTCCTCGGGACAAGCCAGTGCCGCGCAACCGGCCGCGACGCGCGCGGCGGAAGGTGAAAATATGCAAACCCTCGAAGGCAAGCTGAATACGCTGCGGATCATTCTGGTGGCAAATCTGGTGGTTTTATTGGCCCTCTTCACTTATGCCTATCTACAGGCCCAGGAACTTGCGCAGACTCACAAGGATTTGCAGGCATTGCGGGTGCAGGCGCAGTCGGCTGTCGGCGCTCTCACACCCTCGCTCGATGCCCGGCTGAATGTCTTTGAGAAGCGCATGGACATGATGGATGAGAAGGTCGCTACTGCCCAGGACCACTTGGTCAAGGGCATGGATGCGCAAGCCAAGATCGCCGAGGATCACATGGCTCAGCGCATGAACGCGGAGATTCCCGCCATGCTGGACAAGTATGTGAACCAGAAGATGGTGGAGCTGAAGCACTAAGGCGGCTGTGAGTGATGCCGGCGTTTTGACAGAGCGCGGCTTGAGCCGCGCCACGAATGGCGGTTGTGCTGTTCAAACTGATGCAGGGTTTCCCTAGCTGCGGAAGCGGGAGATCAGGCTTGTCTGCGCGGCCTTTCTTTGCGTGTTCTGCCAATCGAGCTTCCTATCCGGGCTGGCGTAATCGAGGATGCTGAAGACATTCTGAAGCAACTGTCCCGCGCCCTCCCGGTTGTGGTCACGCAACAGTGATTTGGCTTCGTTGATGGCGTCTCCGACCACCCGGTCGGCAACGGTCCGTCCCCGGGCGCGAAAGGCCTCTCCTATCGGCCCGAAGAGGGAGGCATTTGCGGAAGCCGCCATGGCGCTCCGCATCACCGCTTCGCCCGCGGGAAGGTCGCTCTCCAGCCCCGCATACGCTCGGCCCACCGTCCGGAAGAGAGTCTGCGTGTGTTCTTCCTCGAGCGCCGCAAGAGAGGTTTGCACACGCGGTGAACGCTGAACGGGCTGCGGCTGCGCCTTCAGAAACTCCAGAGCCTCGTCCTGCTTGCCCGCCTGAACCAGGAGCACAGCCGAAGCCAATACGGCTTCGATCTGCTGGCGCAGCGAGTCGCGGCTGGCCGACGCCTGGTCGAGGAGCATATGCAGAGCTGTGTCGTCGGTCTGCTGAAGCGCATCTTCCAGAAAATTGATCGCGTCATCATAGGCCGCATCGCTCATCAAAGACTGAGCTTGGGCAAGCTTGTTGCGGAGCTGCTCCTGGCGCCGGTACTCCACCTCTTCGGCCCGGGCAAAATCCAGCAAAGAAAGGATTTCGCCGGTGGCGATGCCCTCGGTCTGGCACAGCTCGAGAACGCGAACCGCCTCGGAATACTGTTGTTTCTCCAGCGACTCGCGGGCCTTGGCCACGTAATCGGCGCGGCGCTCTTCGACGCTTTGCTGTCTGAACCGCTCCGCCAGCAGCGCCTCCAGGCTCAGCAGCCGCTCCTCGCCGGGCAGCCGCAGCCGCGCCTTGCGAACCAGCTCCAGCGCCTCGCGAGGACGAAGGTTGCGGCAGGCCTGGACAGTCTCGTCCACCAAAAAGCGATTCTCATATTCCTTGACCTGGCGTTCCACCTGGGTGTTGAGCCGATACAGCGAGGCTTCGGTGGGCATAGCAGCCATCGCCTGCTGAATGGACTGGGCAGCCTGCTGAAGCTGCTCATAGCTGACGGCCTGGGCAACTTCCTCCTCCAGCTTGACGACCGCCTCCCGGCGCCGGATTTGCTCCAGCCCGGTATTGGCGTCCCCCATCAGAAGCGGCAGCTCGGGGTTGGTAGGATCGACCTCCTCAATCTGCTTGAGCAGCTCGAGGGCTTCGTTATAGTGGCGGAAGCTGATCTCGCCGCGCGCGGAATCCAGCAGCGCCTTGGCCTGGGAGTGGCGCTGGGCCTGTTCCGCCTCTTTGGTAAGAACGTTGCTGAGGGCGACGATCCGGGGATTGGTTTTATCGACTTTGAGCGCCTTCTGCGCCGCAGCGATCGCTGACTTGAAGTCGCCCTTGCGCCGCGCGGTCTCCGCCTGCTGCACAAACTCGTTGATCTGATCCTGCTTTTCCTTCTCCTTTTGCGCCCTCTCCCGCAGCTTCACCAGCTCGGGATTCGAGGCATCCAGCTCCAGGCCGCTGTCCAGCATGGAAAGGCTCTGGTCGAAGCGGTTGTGACTGATGGCGTCTTCGGCCTGCAAGCGAATCTGCTGAATCTTTTCATCGCGCTGGCGCTGGGTGAGCTGGCGCTGAATCTCGGCCAGCAGCCCCTTGGCCTCGGCGTGCTTGGCGTCGATCTTCAGCAGTTGGTGGAGCGTCGTACGCGCGCGCGTGAAGTCCTCGCCCTCAATCAGGCGCTTGGCCTCGGGCAGCAGCTCCAGAACCTCCTCCTGCCTCAATTCCACAATCACCGCGCTCAGATCGGCGGCCATCTCCTCGGCCGTCGAGTAGCGATCATCCAGGGATTTGGCCAGGGCGCGGTCCACGATCAGTTCCAGGGAGGCGGGCAGGTCCTGGCGGATGCTGCTCAGCCGGGGAGCCGGATCATTCAGAATCTTGTTCATCAGCACGCTGTCCGCGCCGGTGAAGGGAAGCTGTCCTGCCACCAATTGAAATAGAACCACGCCCGCGGCGAAGATGTCCGAGCGGCCATCGATGTTCTCGTTGCGCAACCGCTCCGGCGCCATGTAGGGCACCGTGCCGATCAGGTTGCCGGTCCGGGTCAGGCTCTGATCCCCTTCGCGCTTTTCCAGGCGGGCAATGCCGAAGTCCAGCAGCTTGGCCGTGCCGTCCGGCTGCACAAAGATATTCGCCGGCTTGACGTCGCGATGGATGACGTTGTTGCGATGGGCATAACCGAGCGCATCGCAAACTTCCTTCAGGACGCCCAGCCGGTCGGCCATGGAAAGCTGCGAGTCAGAGCGGATCAGCTTATCGAGGGGTTCGCCCGCAACCCGCTCCATCACAATGTATGGGGTTCCGTTGTCGTCCCCCAGGTCGTAGACGATGACGATGTTGGGGTGGTTGAGCCGTCCCGTTCTGCGGCCTTCCTCGTAGAAGCGGGCCAGCATATTGTCGTCGCCCGCGAAGCCCTGGGTCAGCGTCTTGATCGCCACCTCGCGGCCGATCTGCTTGTCGATGCCGCGATAGACGACACCCATGCCTCCGCGCCCCAGCACGTCGATAATCTCGTACTTGCCGATGTGGGTTTTTTCTTCGCCCTGCTTGTTCCCCGGGGAATCCACGTTCTCGCCCTGCCTCTCGCCTGCTACAAGCCACAACTGCGCCGCGCGCTACGGCGTGTCGTCCGCCTTTGGCTGCATATTGAAATTGGTCATCAGAAATTGCTTGGCGTGGACACGCTCCATCGAGTTGTTCTCTTTCGTCAGGTTCAAGAACCGCATATAAGATTCGCCGGCGCCGTCCAGATCGTCTTCTTTCTCTCTGCCGCTGGCTTTTTGGTAAATCGTCGCTGGCAGCGCTTCCACTTTCTTGCGTACCGCCGCGATCAGCTCATCGCGCGCCGAGTTTTCCAGAGCGGTCATGAAACCCGCTGGATCGGTGAGGGTCCCGGTGCTCTTGATCCCCATCGTGTCCTCCGACTTCACGTCTTCAAGCAGAATGTCTTTCTTGTGCTCCTCGCGGGTAATGGGCACAAGGTTGGTTCTCTGCTCGCTGAGCGAATCGCCGATGCGGAACTGCAACTGAATCACTCCGGTGATATTGATGATCTTCTTGTGGTAGGTATAGGGCCGGATGATGTCCTTGGTCACGGTCCTGGAGGTTGAGTCGAGCACCTCATGGGCGGCCTGGACCTTCTTCTGGGCCACCTCGACGTCCCGATTCGCCTCCTTGATCTTGCCACCCTTCTTGCTCGCCTCCGCGCCTTCCAGACGGGCCTGGGCCGTCTTCAGCTCCTCCTGTACGTTCTCATACGCCCGATTGGCCTTGTTCCACACGTCGCTGGGAATCTGCTCCTCCCCGGAGCGGTACTCCGACTCCTGCGGCTCGATAGTGGGAACCACCGACAGATGGTGGTCCAGCACGTCGCCGGCCAGCTCAAAGTCCGGCTCCACCGCGGTGGTTTCGCCCGCGCGCACCACCTTGACCGGAACTCCCGAACTTTCCAGGCCGGTAATAATCGCGTTTTCCAATTGTCCGGCCACGCCCTGGCTGTCGCGCGACGAGGTCTGATCGCGGAACTGGACCCGAATCGACAGTTTGGAGCGCATCGCATGGGCCGGAGAGGCCGCCACCAGCGCATCGCGCACCGCATCCAGGTTGCCAGCCTTGTACTGGCGGGCTTCTTGCAGGTATGCCCAGCCAATCTCCGTGCCCGAACCGCCCGGCTTGGCCAAATAATGTTTCGCCTGTTCGACAAGATAGGCGCTCAGTTCATTTCCATCCAGGTCCAGCTTGTCCTTGTAGGTTTCGTTTTCGCTGAGCCGATAGGCATTCTGCAGGTCTGTGTAGGCCTTCTCGATCCCAACCTCGTCGGCCAGCCCGCGAATCGGGCTGTGCGCCTGATGCAGGTTCTTCGCCTCCATGGCCGCGCTCTGCACATAGGCCGGCTCCAGCGTCTTCATATCGTCGGCAACCAGCGCCTGCTGGGTGGCCGGCAAGTTGGCCAGCACCTCATAGGCCCGGAGCATATTGTGCTGCGCCTGGAAGTCCTTGCTGCTGCCTAGCGCCTTCACGGCAGCCGCCTTGTCCTGGAAGATCACCAACTGCTTCTGGGCGTTCTTCTGGGAGTCCCGCGCCTCGGAGGTGTCCTTGATGCCACCGGCTTTCTCGAACTCCTTGATGGCGCCTTTCCAGTCCTCGCTCTGTTCCAGCTTGTTGCCCAGCTCCAGGTGGTAGCCGTAAGCCGCATCCACCACCGCCGCCACGCGCGCCTCTTCCTCGGCAAACGCGCGATAGGGAAGAATGAATGTGTAAGCCTGGTCGAACTGCTTCGCGGTGACCGCGGAGTCCGCCGATTGCATCGCCGACTCGAACGTGTTGCTGTCCTGCAACACATCTCCCGTCATCGCCTGGCCCTGCGGGAAGAACGAATCAATCCCCGCCACAATGTCACTGAATTTCCGCGCATTCTGCAAGTGGGCATAGCCGGGCGTGCGCGCAGCCAATGCGGCGCGGTAGGCGTCCAGTTCGCCGCGTCCCAGATCAACGATGGCGGAAAGCCGGCTGCTAATCTCCTTGTCGAGATGCGTGACCGAGGCCAGGTCCGGCGCCAGGCTGCGCGCCTTGTCCGCCTTGGCCTTGGCGGTCTTCAGTTCGGAATAGATGGGCAATACAGCCGCCACGGACTTGTCGTAGGCCTGGACAGCAGCCTCGCCCACAGCGACAAATTGCGACGCCAGGGCGCGTTTCGCCTCCGTATTGTGCTGCGAAGCCGGATACTTGGAAATATAGGCTTGCCAGCCGTCCATATCGGAGGCCCTTTGCGCGCGCAGGAATTCGGCCAACTCTATATTGGGTGCGGCCACAAAGAGCAGCTTTACCCCTTTCTTGATCGGCGGCGCGAACAAAGGATTCCCGCTCCCGGCCCCGATCGGGCTTCCCTGCAAGAGGGCCTGATCGGCCAAACCGGAGAGCGAAAATGCTGCATTATGCTCGAACTTCGCGTTGGACGGAACCACACAGACGGACTGCCCCGAGCCCGATGTGTAGTGCATCACGCCTTCGGCGTTGCGCTCCAGAACGCCCCCCACGGCCAGCAGGACTTTGCCCATCTTGCCGTAGGTGGATTTGTCCACCGCCGCGGACTGAAACGGGCTGCAATCCCGCATCTCC
>Ga0182016_10000563_pt1 | contig 46377 bp, 35 predicted proteins | sample 712S2MmetaG_FD_120491 | JGI IMG/M metagenome (GOLD analysis project Ga0182016, IMG submission 120491) | Permafrost microbial communities from Stordalen Mire, Sweden - 712S2M metaG | ecosystem: Environmental > Terrestrial > Soil > Wetlands > Permafrost | place: Sweden: Stordalen | collected...
TCGGCACATGCGATCACGGTCGATCACACACTGAATCAGCTTGACCTCAATGGTTGGCCTGCCGCGCCCGCCACGTGCGCCGCGGCGAACATCGTCAACTCGCAGGTGCAGGCCACCGAACCTGTGAGCGGCCAGCAGGAGAACGTGCTTCTGGTTCGCTGGGCCGCCAACTGCCCGGGCGAGCCCCAGTTCTCGATGGCCTTTGATGCCAATGGGAACGGCCAAGTTGACCCCGGCGAAACCGTGATTCCGGTGCAAGGAACTCAAGGCGGAATTGCGACGGACGGCGGCCAGTGCGGTCAGGGCGGCCTGCTGCCGCTCACCGCCTACAATCAGGCCGCCACACCCGTGCTCGTGCCCATACCCTGCAGCGCGAACTTCTTGGGCTCCGGCGCGACCCCCGCCCAGGGCTACTGGCAGCAGGAATATCTCGTCAACATCGGCCCCGGTGCGACCCAGCCAACCTGGGTCACCTGGAACACGACGAATACGCCGCAGGACATGTTGGCGCTGCCCCTCGCCTGGAATCAGCGCGGTCAATACTGGGCTCCGGCCCCAGACTACAACCCGACGCAGGGCGGCACGTTCGCGAAGGTCTGTGCCGGCTGCCACGACACCGGACCGAGCATTGCCGTTGATGCCAATGCCAACGTGACGAGCTATGTCGCGGGCTCGCAGAGCATCGCTTGCGAACGCTGCCATGGGCCGGGTTCCGATCACGTGGCGAACCTCAATGCCAAGTCGATCATCAATCCCGCGTATATAACCGCGCAGGCACAGAACGAAATGTGCGGCCAGTGCCACTCGAACGCGATCGCCTCCACGCAGCCGGCCAGCGGCTTCGACTTCGCCTGGAACAACCAGGTCAGCGCGGGCGGCGGCAACTTCATCCCAGGCGTGGAACAGCTTGCCAATTTTGCTGTGCTGCCGCTCTACGGGGATCCGACAAACTACTGGCCAGGCGGCGTGTTCCCGAATCTCGACCACATGACCTTCATCGATGTGACCGCGAGCGTCCACAACACGAATCCGTATCAAAAAGTGACCTGCACGAATTGCCACGACCCCCACGGCCTGCAAGGTGGTCCGTACCAATTTGCTCGCAGTACCACGCCGACCGGGGATCAGTACATGTTCCAGACAAACGCGGCGGTGCTGCGTAATGATGTGATGTGCCTTGCCTGTCACGCGACGCAGGGCGATTTCGCTGCGGTGGCGCTTGTAGATGTTGCGAACTATCACCTCTCGCAGGGCGGCACTGCACAGAAGAACGGCGCTGCGTACACTCCGTCCATCTCCGATCAGTCGGCCTCGGACACCGTGGTGGCCAACGCTGTCAACGCCCACATGCAGTCGCAAGCCGGCATGCCCGCCTACTTCGATCCCACCGGCAGCATCAACGGCCAGCCGGTCGGGCGCTGCTCCTCCTGTCACATGATGAAAACCGCCTGGACCTCGAACTTCCTCTTCTCCGGGCCCGACGCGAATGGCAAGACGGCGGATGTGAGTGGCGATGTGAGCTCGCACAGCTTCCAAGTTGCCACCGTTCAAGCGGCTGCGTTGGGCGTGCCGGGCGCGACGACCTGGCAGGACATCATGCCGAACGCCTGTGGTTCCTGCCACGAGCAGTATCGGTTTGGGCTGTAACCGATTGCCTCGCAGCGGACTGTGATGGGCTAGAGGGGAATCGCGACGCGCCTAATTTTGATCGCCCGAATTCTCGGTCAGGTGCACCGTCTCCAGGTTGAGCTTTCGCCGCGCCTCGCTGACTTGGGAGTCGGAGATGGGCGTCGCCTGATTGCCCCAGCTGTTGCGGATAAAGGTCGAGACGTCCGCGATCTCCTGGTCCGACAACTTCCAGGCGAAGCTCGGCATGCTCAGGGGCGATGGACGGGTGGGACTGGTACCGATGCGTGTGCCGGCCAGGATCAGATGCAGCAGTCCTGCCGGGTCTGCCTGCTGCAGCATCGCGTCGTGCCCGAGGGGCGGGAACAGCCGCGACTGTCCGACGCCGTCCTCCAGGTGGCAGGACGAGCAGGCATCCGAATAAATCCCGGCGCCCCGACGCATCGCTTCCTGGTCCGGAATCTTCGCGGCGACCGTCGGGCTCGCGGGCTGGCTCTTCAGGTAGGTGGCAATCGCACGTCGGTCCTCATCGTTCATGAGCGAGGTGGAATACGTGATTACCTCGGCCATGGGTCCGCCCGCGGCAGCGCGAGCGTTGCGGCCTGTGCGCAGGTATTCGGCGATGTCGTCGATTTTCCAGTCGCCCAGCCCGGTGCGGGGGTTACCCGTGAGATCGGGAGCAACCCAGGTCTCCAGATCGCCGCCGCGCAGCAGCTGCTCGGATTTGTCGGCCCCGAGCAGATTCTTGGGTGTATGGCATCCGCCGCAGTGGCCCAGGCCGTTGACGAGATAGGCGCCCCGATTCCACTCGGCTGATTGGCCAGGGTCGGCCTGATATTCATGCGAGTCCAGGTACAGCAGATTCCAGCCGCCGACGGCCGAGCGGATGCTGAGCGGGAAGGGCAGATGGTTTTGTGGCGGCGTGTAATTGACCGCCGGTGTTGTCTTCAAAAAGCTGAGCATCGCGTCGTCGTCGGCGCGGCTGGCACGCCGGAACCACGGATAGGGGAATGCCGGATAGAGATTCTCGCCGTGGATCCCTTTGCCGTCGTGCATGGCCTGATAGAACTGCTCGCTGGTCCAGGCACCGATCCCGGTCTGCGAGTCCGAGGTGATATTCGAGGAATAGATCACGCCGAAGGGCGTGTTCAATGGCAGTCCACCCGCAAACGGCTCGCCGCCGTCACGCAGATGGCAGGACATGCAGTCGCCCGCCGCCACCAGGTACTGTCCACGCGCGACCTGCGCCGAATCTGCGGTCGCGTTGTCGATGGCGCGGGTCAGCAGCTCCGTGGGCAACATGGCCCCGCCACCCGCGTGCGCGGGCAGCGCGGGCAGTGCCGGCAACTGGCTGATGGCAACGCCAGCCACCCCGAAAATCGCGACTACGGCTCCGATCGTGATGCGGCGCACGGGATCAGGCTCGCACCAGGGGGCCCGGAGCCTTCAGGTACTGCGACTTGATGACATCGGCCGACATATAGGCCAGAGCCGCCAGCGTGGCGGTCGGGTTGTAGCCGGCATTCTGCGGAAAGGCGCCCGCGCCCATGGAGAAGACGTTCGGCACGTCCCAGCTCTGCAGATACTTATTGACCACACTATTCGTGGGTTTGTCTCCCATGATTGCGCCGCCGGTGTTGTGAGTGGTCTGGTAGGGCACGACGCTCCAGGGTCCGGTGCGACGGTTGAGTTTGATCTCCCGGGGATTCATCGCCCGCGCCACCTCGGCGGCGCGATCGGTCAGGTAGTCCGACATCTTGTGATCGTTGCCGGTGAAGTCGAATGTCATGCGCAGCATCGGTCGGCCGTGGATGTCCCGATAGGTGGGATCGAGATCCAGGTAGTTGCCACGGGCGCTCATGCAGGAGCCGTGGATGCTCAGCGAGAAGGAGCGCAGGTAGTTCTTCGCGGCGGCGTGCTTCCACTCCAGTCCCCACGCGGGCGTTCCCTGCGGCGTGTAGATCATTTCGATCGGGCGACCACCGGTGACCATGCCCGCGATATAGGCGCCGCCGATAAAACCCAAACCAGAGTGGTCGAAATTGTCGCCGTTGAAGTCGTCGATGACGGTGGCGAGTGCCCCGGCGCCGATAAACGGATTGATGATCTTGTCGTCGAAGAAGACATTCACCGACGACATCGTCTGATAGGCGTAGTTCTTGCCTACGACACCTTCGCCTGTCTTGGGATCGTAGGGTTTGCCGATACCTGACAGCAGCAGCAGGCGAACGTTCTGCAGGATATACGCGGACAGGATCACCATCTCGGCCGGCTGGAAGAACTCCTCTCCCGCACTGTTCACATAGGTGACCCCCGTGGCGCGCTTGCGGTCGGGCGTGAGTTCGACGCGCAGGACTTCGCACTCGGTCTTGAGCGTGAAGTTCGACTTGCGCATCAGGTACGGCAGGATGGTGGTCTGCGGACTGGCCTTGGAGTAATTGCCGCAGCCAAACTTCTCGCAGAAACCGCAGTACGTGCAGGCACCGAGCTGTGCACCGAGCGGGTTGACGTAGGCCTCGGAGAGATTGCCCGTCGGGTGCGGGAAAGGATGGCGCCCCAGTTCAGCCGCGGCCTTACCAAACAGGGTCGGGCCATAAGTTTGCGGCATCGGCGGCGTCGGATATTCGTTGGCCCGCGGACCCTCGAAGGGGTTGCCGCCCGGCTGTATCTTGCCCCGGAGGTTGCCGGCTTTCCCGCTGGTGCCGCAAACCTTGTCGAACTGATCGTAGTAGCTTTCGAGCTCCTCATACGTGACGCCCCAGTCCTGGACGGTCATGTCGTAGTCGGTGACGGCTTTCTTGCCGTAACGCTGTTGATTGTGGCTTTTCGTCAGAAAGTCGGTCGGCAGGAACCGCCAGATCTGTCCGTTCCAGTGCACGCCACCGCTGCCGACGCCCGTGCCAAGCAGGAAGGAACCGAGGTGGCGCATCGGCAGCGCCTCCTGATTGACGTTGTTGCGGACGGTCAGCGTGTCATCCGACACATTCTGAAACAGATGGTGACGCCACATGTAGCGCAGCTCGTCCTGGGCGAAGCCAGTGGCGAAGTCCGTGGCGGTGTCGCGCCAGGGACCGCGCTCCAGCGCAACTACCTCGAGGCCGGCATCGCAGAGCTGCTGTCCCATGATGGCCCCGGTCCAGCCGAAACCCACCAGCACCGCATCGACCGGTTTGAGTGTCGTGGTCATGATCAGGCCTTGCGCCAGCCGGGTCGGCCTTTGAATCCGACCGCCGGATAGGGAACGCGCTCGCCGTGACGCGAGACCCACTCCTTATAGTCGTAATGCGCGCCCGGGAAACCAATCATTTCCCAGGCAGCCATGTCCTTGTTGCCGCCGTAGATCGGATCGGAAAAGTAACCTTCCTTGGTGTTCTGCAGCAGCATGGCGAAGAAGGATTTGCTGTCGACACCGCCCTCGAGCGTGATCGCACCGCTCTCGAGCCCCTTCAATGCCTTGTCCTGTTCCGCCGCCTGAAGCTTCGCAAACGAAGCAGCACCCAGATTGGCTCTCACATAGCCGTCGATGGCGACCACTGCCGCGCGATAGAGTTGAGCGGGACTGAATCGGCTTTGATAGCCCTGCTCCGGCGTGCCCTTGGGCCAGGGACCGCCAAGATAGTAGTGATCGCCGCGCCCGAAGGGCCCGGCGAGCTGACGATCGAGAAAAAAGGGAACATTGGCCTCGACCGCTCCCGGCCCGACTGCATCGTTGGGAATCAGGCGGGCGACGGCCGCTTCGATGAAGGCTGCTTCTTCAGGTGTGAAATACACATAGCCAGAGCCAGATGCTTCGGGTGGGGCATCCGCTGTTCCCTCCTGCCACGGTACCGAACCGCGAAACGTCTGCGCAGGCGCGCCCAGTTCACCGTCATGCACCGCCGCAGCGGCTCCGGTAACTCCCGCGGCAACCCCGCCTAGCAGGAAGTGACGGCGATCAAGGCCCGGTTGCTTCGACATGGCGGTTGCTCCGATGATCGACACCCGCGCAGCACGAGCTGATCTTTTTTGGAACGCCGCGCGATGCAGATCGTAACGCCGGACATTGCCCGTGTCTTGCACATTGTTACGCGATTTGTATGGCTGTTCTGCAGAGCGCCGCCGAGCACGGCGACAACGGCCATGCTAATTTTCGGCCCATGAAATTTCGCCTGTCGTTGCTGTCGTGCCTGCTTTTCATGCTGCCTCTGGTCTCGGTGGCCGAGGACCTGCTGCCGCGGCCGCCGGAACTCGAACCGGATATTCAGTTCTGGATCAAGGTCTACAGCCAGATCAACACCAACGAGGGCTACCTCCACGATCAGCACCGGCTCTCGGTCATCTACGAGACGCTGCATTTCGATGCCGATACCCCTGTTCACGAACGCAAGGCCCGCGTCGAGGCGCAGCGCACGCGCATAGAGGAAAGCCTGCGGCATCTGGCCAGCGGCGCGGCGCCGCAGAACGCCGATGAGCAGAAGATACGGGATCTGTGGGGTGAGGACACCGCGCCGGCGCGTTTTGCCGAGGCGGTGGACGATGTGCGCTTCCAGCTCGGCCAGGCCGATCGCTTCCGTGCCGGTCTCATGCGTGCCGGCACCTGGGAGACGCATATTGGCGAGGTGCTCGCCAACCTGGGACTGCCCGCGCAGATCGCGGCGCTTCCGCACGTCGAGTCTTCGTTCGACCCGGCCGCCTACTCCAAGGTCGGTGCCGCGGGTCTGTGGCAGTTCATGCGTTCCACCGGCCGCCGCTTCATGCGCATCGATCCCGCGGTCGACGAGCGCATGGACCCGTTCCGGGCCACGGAGGCAGCCGCGCAGCTGCTGAACTACAACTATCGCCTGCTCGGCACCTGGCCGCTGGCGATCACGGCCTACAACCACGGCGCGGAGGGCATGCTGCGTGCGCGTGAACAGCTCGGTACCACCGATATCGTGCGCATCCTGCACGAATATCGAAGTCCGACGTTCGGCTTCGCCTCGCGCAATTTTTACCTGTGCTTCCTCGCGGCGCTGACGATTGCCCAGGATCCGGACAAGTACTTCGGGCCATTGCACCGGGGCTCCGAGCCGCAATTCGTCGAGGTAAAGCTCAGCGCCAATGCCCCCAGCGCCGCGCTCGTAAAGACGCTCGGCGTCGATCGCGACACCCTGCGCTCGCTCAATCCGGCGTTGCGCCCGGCCGTCTGGTCAGGCCAGCGCGCGGTGCCCGCCGGGTATGTCGTGCGACTGCCCGGCTCCTCTTCAAAGTGGACCTCGGACCTGCTCGCCGCACGGCTCGGTGCCGTCAAGCCTGTGGTCGTCGCCTCGGTGACGCCGCCCGCCAATGTGCCACCGCCGGCCGCACCCACCGCGGCGGCCGCCGCTTCGCCGCCGGTTGCGAGAACACCCATCGCACCTGCGGCCACCGCACCGGTGACGCCGGCTGCTGTGGTCGCCTCGGCAGCCACGGCGCCGGCCAGTGCCGCGCCGCCCTCCGCCGAGGCGGCGGCGTCGGAGTATTACCTCGTCCAGAATGACGACACCGTGCAGAGCATCGCGGCCCGTACCGGCGTGACGGTCAACAAGCTCATGACGCTCAATTCGATTCCGGACCCCGACTACCTGTATGGCGGCCAGCGGCTGCGGCTGGTGGCCGCGGCGCCGGAGCCCGAAACGGACACCACTTCTGCGACTCTGGCGTCGGCCAAGGAAGCCGTGGAGGAAAGTCAGGAAGAGGATCAGGCCGTTGCAGCCGCCGACAAGTCGGCTGCCGAGACCGAGCCGGTTTCCGCAGCGCAGGCGCAGGCCGAAGGTCCACAGCTCGCGCCTGGTATCACCGGCCAGGACACGGCGGATCCGGTCGACTATTCGGTGGCCGCCGATGGCACGATCCACGTCGTCGCGGCCGAAACGCTCGGTCACTATGCCGACTGGCTCGGCACTTCCGCCGCGCGCCTGCGCACGCTCAACAAGCTGCGCGGCCGCAAGCCCGTCGTCATGGGTCATCTGTTCAAGCTCGAATTCGATCGGGTCACGCCGGCCCAGTTCGAGCAGCGCCGTCGCGCCTACCATGCGCAAATTCAGGCCGCCTACTTTGCATCGCACCGCATCGCAGGCACCGAGATCTATATCGCGCGCAAAGGCGACTCCCTTTGGAGCATTACGCAGCGCAATGTGCAGGTACCCATCTGGCTGTTGCAGCAGTACAACCCTGACCAGGACTTCAGTGACCTGCGCCCCGGCACGCAGATTTCTCTGCCGAAAGTGGAAGATGTCGCCGGGCTGTGAACGAGGCACGCTCGCCCAGCGGCGGCTGTATGCCTATAATTCAACCCGATGCAACGTATTCCGACGAGTTTGCTTTCATTGTTCCTGATGCTGCCCGGCGCTGCCTGGTGCGACATCGGAACGACGACTATCGACGATTCGGCCCACGCGGCCCACGCGGCACCCGCGGCAGCCGATACGCCGGTGGCCACACCGGGTGCGGTGATGCCCACCGTGGCGATGGCCATGCCCAGCGCGGGCGCGGCGACGGGCGCGGGCGTGGGCGCGGATGCTGCGCCGCCGGGCTCCACCTGGTCGGGCACCATACCGATCGCCGATCGCATCGTTGTGCGCAAGTCCGAGCGGCGCCTGTATCTGATGCGGCGGGGAGAGGTGTTGCGCTCCTACCGTGTCGCGTTAGGACTGCAGCCGGCCGGACCCAAAGAACGTGCCGGGGACTTTCGCACGCCGGAGGGCCGCTATCTGCTCACGCGCCGTAACGCCCGCAGCGATTACTTCCTGTCGATCCAGGTCTCCTACCCTAATGACGAAGATGTGCGTCGTGCGCGCCATCAGCACGTCGACCCGGGCGGGTCGATCATGTTGCACGGACTGCCGAATAATCTGCGTCACCCGCCCGACTACTACGCGACCGCGGATTGGACCGATGGCTGCATCGCAATGTCGGACTCGGATATGGTGGAGTTGTGGATGATGACGCAGGACAACACCCCGATCGACATCCAGCCTTGAGGACAGACGAAGCTCGGGAGGGTGCGCCGGTCACCGACGCTGCGGTGGTGGCGGCCGAGTCGGTCGATGCGCGCGTGGCGCCGCGCGGCAGCCTGGAGAATCTCTCTCAGGCCGAAATCGACAAGCTGCTCGATACCAGCCAGACCGGGCTGTACACGCTGTTCCGCAACTGCGCACTCGCGGTGCTCAACTCCGGCAGCGACAACGACAATCCCAAGGAGATCTTCGAGCGCTATCGCAACTTCGACGTCCAGATCGTGCGCCACGCCTGGGGCATCAAGCTCGAGATCAAGAACGCACCCCCGGCCGCCTTCGTCGATGGCCAGATGATCCACGGTATCAAGGAGCACCTGTTCGCGGTGCTGCGCGACATCATCTACACCGCCAACGAAATCATTGGCGTCGGCCGTCTCGATTCGCAGGACACCGCATCGATCACCAACGCGGTATTCAACATCCTGCGCAACGCGCGGGTACTCGAACACAAGTCGCGGCCTAACCTGGTGGTCTGCTGGGGCGGACACTCGATCGGCGATGCCGAATACCAGTACGCCAAGCGCATCGGCTACGAGTTGGGCCTGCGGGCGCTCGATGTCTGCACGGGTTGCGGCCCCGGAGCCATGAAGGCGCCGATGAAGGGCGCCGGCGTGGGGCATGCGAAGCAGCGAATTTCGCGCGGGCGGTTCATCGGGCTCACCGAGCCCGGCATCATAGCCGCCGAACCGCCCAATGCCATCGTCAATCAGCTGGTCATCATGCCGGACATCGAGAAACGATTGGAGGCCTTCGTGCGGCTCGCGCACGGCATCGTCGTGCTGCCCGGCGGCGCCGGCACCGCGGAGGAGATTCTCTACCTGCTGGGCCTGCTGCTCGATCCGGCCAATGCCGCACAGCCGTTGCCGGTGGTGCTGACCGGACCTAAGAACAGTGCCGCGTACTTCGCGCAGATCGTGCGCTTCATCGAGGGTACGCTGGGCGCGCAGGCGCTGACGCGGCTCAAGATCATCATCGGCGATGAGGCGGCCGTGGCGCGGCACATGGTCTCCTCGTTCGAGCAGGTTCGCGAATTCCGCCGCCGCCAGAGCGATTCCTTCAACTTCAACTGGCTGCTGCACGTGCCATACGACCTGCAGCAGCCCTTCGAAGTGACGCACGCCTCGATGCGCGCGCTGGAGCTGCACCGGCATCAGCCGGTACACCGGCTGGCCGCCAATTTGCGGCGCGCTTTTTCCGGCATCGTCACCGGCAACGTCAAGGAAGCCGGCGTGGCGGCGATCGAGCGCGACGGCCCTTACGAAATCGCGGCGGACCCGCAGATCATGCCGTTACTCGATGAACTGCTGACGGCATTCGTGGCGCAGCGACGCATGAAACTGCCGGGAAGTGTCTACCGGCCCTGCTACCGCCTCGTGAGCTGAATCACAAGGGCAGCCGAGCCGCGCACCGCATTATTGCGCGTCGTGGCTCTCGTTTTTATCACCCTCCGGATGAGCGCGCCGTGCGCCCGGACGGCGGCCGCATCGCTGTGATCCAGTTCCTGTATCCCCCCGCAGCGCCGCCCTAGGCTCAATGCTACGGAGGATCCTGAACCCCCATGAGCAAACCCGAACTTCCCACCGACGAGACTTCGAGCGAGGCGACGGGCTCCAGGCGGTCGCCGCAGAGTGGAGCCGAGGCCTATGCGCGCTGGTTGGAGCACATGCAGCGTTCGCGCACGCGGCACGCGGCCATCACACGCAATCTGTACACGTGGTCGAACTACAAGACCTGGGCGGACAAGATGCGCATCGACTGGAAGGATGACAGCAAGCCCTGAGGTCGAGCCCTTTAACGTCGTCGGGCCGATGAGGCCATGCCGCCGCCCTGGGCGCGGTGGTGGGTCGGCGATTCGAGCCACTCGAACATGCTCAGCCAGTCGGCCCAATCTTCGGCCACCAGATTGGCCTTCATTTCCGCCAGCCCATGGCCGGTTTCGGCCGATCGCACGTAGTTCTGCGAATCGCGCAGCGTAGCCACGATCGGGATGTTCAGTGTCCCGAGAAAGCGCGTCAGCGACTGATAGATCAGAGTGCTGCGTCGAACCCGATTCGCGATGATCCCGAGGCGGTTCTCGTCGCGCTTGATCTTTGCCACCAGCAACAGGTTCTGCACGCAGCGTGAGCAGGCGTGAATGTCGATATCCGAGGGCAGCACGGGCACCAGGATCTTGTCGGCGCCGCGGATGAGGTCCGGAATCTGGTTGGCTTCCAGTGCCGCCGGGGTATCGACCACGACCCGGTCCGTCCCATGGGGTACCCGCAGCTGAAAGCTGCGCGTGACGCCCGGTTGGCGCTCGAATGCGGCGATCAGCGCAATGTGAGGCTGCGTGTCCTGACGCTTGCTGAGCCAATGAGCCGAGGAGCCCTGCGGGTCGTAGTCCATGAGCACGAGCCGCTCTCCCCGCTGGGCGTAGTAGCTGGCGATGTTGATGGCGATGGTCGTCTGCCCGATCCGCCTTTCGGGTTCAGCACGACGATACGCTGCATAAAAGCCCGGTGCCTTTAGATTATGTCCTTGCGGAGCCTACGCATGCGCGACACAGCCCGCAAGCCGCAATGTCGCTCTGGTGAGACAGCCGCGCCTGTGAGCTCTGGCACGTCCGCGCAGGAAGGCGCCCCCTAGCATCGCCTCACCTTCAATCGCGGCAGCTTCTTCATGGAAGTATTTCTTCTGCTCTGGGACGACTTGGACGACTGGGTCGGCGCTGCCACGCATTGGCTGCGAGGGCTTGCTTGAAAGCGTAGGGCGTCGGCCCCATACCGCCGTTTGGTCCGCGGACGGACCCAAACCGGCGGGTGATGACATGTCGAGCGAGCGCGAGAGCTTAAGCTTCCAGGCCGAAGTCCGGGAGCTTCTCCAACTGATGATCCACTCCCTGTATAGCCACAGGGAGATCTTCCTTCGGGAACTCATTTCCAACGCCTCGGACGCCAACGACAAGCTGCGCTTTCTGTCGCTGTCGGATCCGGGCCTGCTGGGCAAGGACGGCGAACTGGCCATCTGGATCGACGCCGATCCGACCGCCCGGACACTCACGATTCGCGACAACGGTATCGGCATGAGCCGCGAGGAGGCGATCTCGCACCTCGGCACCATCGCCAAATCCGGTACCGCCGAGTTCTTCAAGCGCCTGACGGGCGATCAGCAGAAGGATGCGGCACTGATCGGCCAGTTTGGCGTCGGCTTTTATTCGGCTTTCATCGTATCCGACCGTGTCGAAGTGCTTTCGCGCCGTGCGGACGCGGATCCCGCCGCCGCAGTGCGCTGGGAGTCGAGCGCCGACGGCCAGTTTACGGTCGAGACCATCACCCGCGCCGAGCGCGGCACGAGCGTCGTGCTGCATCTGAAGGAGGATGCGAAGGAGTTTGCGGACGCCTACCGCCTGCGCGCCCTGGTGCGCCGCTATTCGGACCACATCGGCTTCCCGGTCCGGATGCAGAAGGAGTCCACCGCCACCCTCGAGTACGAGGACGTCAATCAGGCACAGGCGCTCTGGACACGGCCGCGTGCCGACATCACGGACCAGGAGTATCGTGATTTCTACCGCTACATCGCCCACGACGACACCGATCCGCTCAGTTGGAGCCACAACCGCGTCGAAGGCAAGCGCGAATACACCAGCCTCATGTACCTGCCGGCGCGTGCGCCTTTCGACCTGTGGCAGCGCGAAGCGGCTCGCGGACTCAAGCTTTACGTGCGCCGCGTCTTCATCATGGACGACGCCGAGCAGTTTCTGCCCCTTTATCTGCGCTTCATCAAGGGCGTCATCGACTCGAGCGATCTGCCGCTGAATGTTTCGCGCGAGCTGCTGCAGCAGGATCACGAAGTCGAGGCAATGCGCAGCGCGCTCACGCGCCGCGCGCTCGAGATGCTCGCGAAGCTCGCCAAGGACGAGCCGGACAAGTATCAGCAGTTCTGGCGCGAGTTCGGACGCGCATTCAAGGAAGGGCTGGGCGAGGATCCCGGCAATCGTGAGCGCCTGCTGCCGCTGTTGCGATTTGCCAGCACGGAAGGCAGCGACAACGAGGAGCGCGTCAGCCTGGCGGACTACATTTCACGCCTGCGCCCCGGCCAGGACCGCATCTACTACGTCGTCGCCGAAAGCGTGGACGCCGCGCGGGCCAGTCCGCACCTGGAGTTGCTGCGCCAGAAGGGCGTCGAGGTCCTGCTCCTCGGCGACCGCGTCGATGAATGGGTCATGGGCCGGGTGAGCGAGTACGAGGGCAAGCGCTTCAAGGATGCGGCGCGCGGAGAACTCGAGCTCGGCGGCCTGTCCGAGGCGGCCGAGAAGGCGCGGGTCGAGGAGGATAAGCGCGAGCACAAGGGCCTGCTGAAGCGCTTCAAGGATGCGCTGGGCGAGAAGGTTTACGAGGTTCGCGTCAGCGAGCGTCTGCGGGATTCTCCCGCTGTGCTCGTGCGCGGCGAAGCCGAGCTGTCGGCGGCGATGCGCCGCGTACTGGCCGCGAATGGACAGACGATTCCAGCCAGCGCACCGGCGCTCGAACTGAATGTCGCTCATCCCCTGGTCCGGTACATGGATGGACTCAAGGAGCCCGAGCCTTTCGCTGAGCTGGCCTCGCTGATGTTCGACCAGGCCAGCCTCGCCGATGAGGGCCAGATCGCCAACGGGGCGGACTTCGCGCGCCGGCTCAACAAGCTGCTGGTACGCCTGGTTGAATCGAGCGGCAAGCAATCTTGAATTTCCGCCCACCGCGCGTGGAACCGCTGAACATCGCCGGGCCGGCCGGCCCGATCGAAGCGCTGCTCGAGGATCCGCAGGTCGAGCCGCGGGTTGGATTCGGCGTGGTGTGCCACCCGCATCCGCTCTATGGCGGCACCATGACGAATAAGGTAGTGCACACGGTGGCGCGGTCGCTGCAAGAGCAGGGGATGCCGACCGTGCGCTTTAATTATCGCGGCGTGGGCCAGAGCGCGGGGCAGTACGATGAAGGCAGGGGCGAAACAGCCGACGCACTGGCGGTGGTGGCCTGGGGTCGCGAACGCTGGCCCGGCGTGCCCCTGGCGCTGGCCGGGTTTTCCTTCGGTTCGATGGTGGCGCTGCTGGCGACGCCGGCGGCGCAGCCAGCGGAACTCATCACAGTGGCGCCAGCGGTTTCGAATGCACGGTTTTCGGCCCTCGAGCGACCCGCATGCCCGTGGCTGATCATCCAGGGGATGTCGGACGAGGTGGTGGACTACGCCCAAGTGGAGGCGTTCGCGGCTCGCTTCGTACCGCCGCCAGCGCTGCGCCTGCTACCCGGCGTTGATCACTTCTTCAACGGGCGCCTGCCCGAACTGCGCGAAGCGGTATTACAGCGTTAGGCGGCGACATTGTTGCGCCGCGCATCGCGCGCAGGTATGAAAAACAACAAGCCCGGCAGGTGAGACCGTGCCGGGCCTGTTTGTGCTAAATGCTATGCGGATGACTCGGCGGTCAGTTCACGAACGACTTCAAATTCTTCAACGGCAGCGCACGGACCTTCTTGCTGGCGGGCTTCGCCTTGAAGGTCATCTTCTCTCCCGTGAAGGGATTGACGCCTTCGCGCGCCTTGGTCGCCGGACGCTTGACGACTTTGAGCTTTAGAAGACCAGGAAGTGTAAATAAACCATTGCCCCGCAGGCTCTTCTTGATAATGCCGTTGAGGGACTCAAACACTTCACTGACCTGCTTGCGGGAGAGTTCCGTGTCCTTGGAAACCTGGGCCAGAATCTCCGATTTGGTCGGCGCCCCACCTTTTTTTGCCATTGCTGAATCTCCTCGAGTGTATGTCCACGCCGCTTGCATCGGCGCGTGACGAAAAAAACCATCTAGAAACGGCGCGCAACATAACACACCGCGGAGCTAGCGCAAATGGTTTTTCCGTTTCCGACGGTGAGCAAATGCCTACTTTTATAGGCCCGCGCGCACTGTCGTTTCCGGGGCCCTCGCCAGATGGCTTGTTTACAGGGATCCGCGAAGCAGAATCAGCAGCGCATAGATGAGGATTCCGGCCCACATGGGCGACAGATCGAGGCCGCCGAGCGGCGGTATGACGCGCCTGATCGGCCGCAGAACCGGCTCGCACAGCGATACCAGCAGGCTCTGCGCGGGTGAGTAGACGCCGGGCGCAATCATCGACAGCAAAGCGTAGAGGAAGATGGCGAACAGATAGGTCTTGAGGACGGTCCCGAGAATCTCGATGGCGGTCAAGCGCAGCCAGATGACCGGCGGTGGCGGCCCGAACCCGTTCAGCAGCGAGGAAACCGATACCTCGATGAATGCAAACACGATAACGGCGACGCAAGAGGCCGTATCGACTCTGCCGATGGCCGGCAACAGTCGTCGCAGCGGCACGATCACGGGATTGGTCACGTGCACGATCGAGCGCGCCAGCGGATTGCGGAAGTCCGCCCGCGACCACTGCAGCAGCAGCCTCAAAAGCACGGCCAGCATGCACAGCGAGAGCAGTGTTTCGACTATGAAAATCAGAGCTGCCATGAGCTTATTCCGCGTTCGACGACAGGGAATCGGCAAGCTCGGCGCTGCGCGCGGCGGCGGCGCGCAGCGCGCTACCTACCAGGGCGCCGAAGCCGCCTGAGTCCAGTATTCGCAGCGCCGCCTCGGTCGTCCCCCCGCGGGAGGTGACCGCCGCACGCTCCTGGGCCAGGGTCGTACCGCCGCGCGCCAGCGCGCCGCTCCCATGCAGCGTCTCCGTCGCCAGCAGTAACGCTGTCTTGGGGTCCAGTCCGAGCTCGATGGCGGCTCGCGCAAGCTGCTCGGCCAGCAGAAAAAAATAGGCAGGGCCGCTGCCGGATAAAGCCGTTACGACATCGAGTTCGTGCTCGGCGCGCAACCAGACGAAGCGGCCCGCGGCGCCGGCAATCCGCTCCGCCATCAAACGCTGCGCCGCGGTCACAGTTGGTGCCGCAAACAGGCCGGTGATGCCCTTGCCCAGAAGTGCCGGTCGGTTGGGCATCGCGCGGACTATCGGCAGATCGATTGGCAGCAGCTGCGCCAGGTCCGCGATTCGAAGGCCCGCGGCGATCGACAGCAGCATGGGACGCTGCGCCAGCGCCGTGGCAGGCAGGCTTCGCAGCATCGCTGCGGCGGCTTGTGGCTTGACGGCCAGCACGATGACCCTGGCGCCGAGGATCGCGAGCCCGTTATCAGCCTCGGTGCGGACGGCGAACTCACGTTCGAGCGCCTCACGCGCGTCCGGGAGCGGTTCCCCGACGCTCAAGGCCTGCGGCGATGAGCCCTGGCGCAGGAGACCCGCGATCAGCGCGCGCGCCATATGGCCGCCGCCGATGAAGGCGATAGCTGCGGGATCCTCGTTGTTCATGGCAACATTCTAGCTGCGCGGCCCCGTCGTACGTGGTCCAAATAGCGCCGTACCAATGCGGATCAGCGTGGCACCCTCCAGGATGGCGGCGCGGAAATCGCCGCTCATGCCCATCGACAACGTATCGAGCGCGAGCCCACGCGTATTGATCCGTTGCCGCAGTGAGGCGAGCCTGGCGAAGCTGCGGCGGTCGGCCTCGGTACCGCGACCCTCGGGCAGGATGCACATCAGGCCGCGCAGGCGCAGTCGAGGCAGTGCACTGACCGCCAGCGCGAGTGCCTCCGCGTCATCGGGATCGACACCGCCTTTGGCCTCTTCCCGCTCGATATTGACCTGCAGGCAGGCCTGCAGGGGTGGCGCATAGTGCGGTCGCTGTGCGGAGAGACGCTCGGCGACCTGCAGCCGCTCTATGCCATGCACCCAGTCGAAGTGCTCGGCAATCGCCCGGGTCTTGTTGGTCTGGACGCGGCCGATGAAATGCCAGGTCAACGCGAGCTCGCGCAGCTGTTCGATCTTTGGCAGCGCCTCCTGCAGATAGCTTTCGCCAAAATTGCGTAGCCCAAGTCCGGCGGCGCAGCGCACGGCATCGGCGCCGTGGCCCTTGCTGACGGCGAGGAGCGTGACACAGTCCTCACTCCGGCCCGCCGAACGGGCAGTAGCGGTGATCTCCTGCTGCAACGCCAATAAATTTGCTGCTGGTGCAGCAGCCGCCGGTGAATTCTGCGGAGCGATTAACATATTGGTGGTAAAGGCCCTCCGCTATACTCCGAGTCCATTGCCTGCTTACCTTGAAGGCACCCCGGATGGCTGTCGATATCGCGCAACTGCTGGCGTTCGCCGTTAAGAATAACGCTTCCGACCTGCACCTGTCGGCGGGTGTACCACCCATGATTCGCGTGGATGGCGACATCAAGCGCATCAACATGCCCGCACTGACCCACAAGGAAGTGCACGGCATGGTCTACGACATCATGAACGACAAGCAGCGTAAGGCCTACGAAGAGTTCTTCGAGACCGACTTTTCGTTCGAGATACCGAAGCTGGCACGATTCCGTGTCAATGCCTTCAACCAGAATCGCGGCGCCGGCGCCGTATTCCGCAATATTCCCTCGGCCATCCTCAGCCTCGATGATCTTCAGGCGCCGAAGATCTTCCGCGATCTGTGCCTGTTGCCGCGCGGCCTGGTGCTTGTAACCGGCCCGACCGGTTCGGGCAAGTCCACGACGCTGGCCGGAATGATTGACTACTGCAATGACAATCGGCCCGATCACATCATCACGATCGAGGACCCGATCGAATTCGTGCACGAATGCAAGCGCTGCCTGATCAACCAGCGCGAAGTCAAACGCGACACGCTCGGATTCAGCGAAGCGCTGCGCTCGGCACTGCGCGAGGATCCGGACATCGTGCTGGTCGGCGAAATGCGCGACCTGGAGACCATCCGTCTGGCGCTGACCGCCGCGGAAACCGGCCACCTCGTATTCGGCACGCTGCATACCAGCTCTGCCGCCAAGACCATCGATCGCATCGTCGATGTGTTCCCCGGCGAGGAAAAGGACATGGTGCGCTCGATGTTGTCCGAATCGCTGCGCGCGGTGATCTCGCAGACGCTGCTCAAGCGAACCGGCGGCGGCCGCGCGGCCGCGCACGAGATCATGATCGGCACGCCCGCCATCCGGAACCTGATCCGCGAGGGCAAGATCGCGCAGATGTACTCCTCCATACAGACCGGGCAGTCCTCGGGCATGCAGACGCTCGATCAGTGCCTCACCGAGATGGTTTCCAAGGGAATCGTCAGCAAGGAAGAAGCCCGCTTCAAGGCGCAGAACAAGGAAGCCCTGTAACGGCTGGAGTGCCGCGGCCGCACACGGATGCACGACAGGACGCAAGCAATGGACCGCGAACAAGGCATCAAGCTCATGCAGGAGCTGCTCAAGCGTGTGGTTGAGCGGCAGGCGTCCGATCTTTTTATCACTGCGAACTTTCCGCCGGCGATAAAGATCGATGGCGAGATCCGCCCTCAGATGGAGCGCGCGCTGACCCCGGAACAGTCGGCCATCCTGGTGCGCGCCATCATGAACGACCGGCAGACCAAGGAATTCGACGCCACCAAGGAGTGCAATTTCGCCATCGCTCCGCCGGGCATCGGCCGCTTTCGCGTCAGCGCCTTCGTGCAGCAGAGCCATGTGGGCTGCGTCATCCGCGTCATCAACGCCAAGATCCCCACGTTCGAGGAACTGGACCTGCCGCCGATCCTCAAAGAGGTGGTGCTGTCCAAGCGCGGCCTCGTGATCATCGTCGGCGGCACCGGCTCGGGAAAGTCGACCACGCTCGCCTCGATGCTCGGATACCGCAATGACAAGACGCGCGGCCACATCGTCACGATCGAGGACCCGGTCGAATACGTGCACCCGCACAAGGGCTGCGTGGTCACGCATCGTGAAGTCGGTGTCGATACCGATTCGTGGGAGGCGGCGCTCAAGAACACTCTGCGGCAGGCGCCCGATGTCATTCTGATCGGCGAAATCCGTGCCCGCGAGACCATGGAATACTGCATTCAATTCGCCGAGACCGGGCACCTGGTACTCGCGACGCTGCATGCCAACAGTTCCAACCAGGCACTTGACCGCATCATCAATTTCTTCCCCGAGGAGCGCCGCGAGCAGCTCCTCATGGATCTCTCGCTCAATATCCGCGGCTTGATTTCACAGCGATTGATACCCCGCGAAGCCGGGAGCGGACGTATCGCGGCGATGGAGATCATGCTCAATTCACCCCTGATCCAGGACCTCATATTCAGAGGCGAAGTCGCCAAGATCAAAGAGGTCATGGCGCGGTCGACTCGCGTCGGCATGAAGACCTTCGACCAGGCGCTGTTCGATCTGTTCGAGCAGGGCCACATCTCCTACGAAGACGCCTTGCGAAACGCCGACTCGAAGAACGAGCTGCGGCTGCGCGTCAAGCTGGAGAGCAAGCGGGAAAACAAGCCGATCGAGACCGGGGATGATCTGCAGATCGCCGAGGACGCCCAACAGGGCAAAACATTCTAGCCACCCGACTCATAAGTGATCCCCCATGTCAGCCGACCCGCTTGAGATCACCGGTACCGATTCGCAGCCGTCCCTGAATACCAAACCGCTTTTCAAGCTGATGGTGGATCGCGGCGCCTCGGACCTGTTTTTTACCTCCAACGCGCCTATCAAGATCAAGATCCAGGGTCAGATCTTTCCGATCAACAAGCAGGTGCTGCCGCCGGCAGCCGTGCGCACCATCTGCTTTGGCCTCATGACGCCTGAGCAGATCGTCTACTTTCAGCGCGAGCTGGAGATCGACTTTGCGATTTCCGAGCCGGGTCTGGGTCGATTCCGGGTCGCCATCTTCATGCAACGTGGCTACCCGGCCATGGTGCTGCGCTACATCACTGCCGACATGCCGCGGCTCGACAGCCTTGGGCTGCCGGAAACGCTGATTGATCTGGCGATGGCCAAGCGAGGGCTGGTGCTCATGGTCGGTTCGACCGGCTCGGGCAAGTCCACCACGCTCGCCGCCATGATCAATCATCGCAACGAATCGGTCTCGGATCACATCGTGACGATCGAGGATCCGATCGAGTTCCTGCACAGCAACAAGCGCTCGATCATCAATCAGCGCGAGGTCGGCCTCGATACCAAGAGCTACGATCGCGCGCTGCGCGGCGTCATGCGCGCGGCGCCCGACGTGATCCTGATTGGCGAGATTCGTGACCGCGAGAGCATGCAGGCGGCCATCAATCTGTCCGGTACCGGTCACCTCGTGCTCGCCACACTGCACGCCAACAATTGCGCCGAGACGCTCGACCGCATCATCAACATGTTCCCGCTGGACCAGCACAAGCAGGTCACGCTCGATCTGTCGCAGTATCTGCGCTCCATTCTGGCGCAGCGGCTGGTCATGGGCACCGACGGCAAGCGCGTCGCGGCCATGGAAGTCATGCTGAACACGCCGCACATCTCCGAGCTGGTCAAGCGCGGCGACGTCACCGGCATCAAGGAATCGATCATGCGCAGCGGCGACAACAGCGTCTGCAGTTTCGACACCGCGCTTCATCGGCTCTACAAGAGCGGCCGCATCAGCCTCGAAGAGGCCCTGACGCACGCCGATTCCCGCAGCAATCTCGAAGCGAAGATCAACTTCGGCTAGCGACCCGTTGCGCGCTTATTGCATGAGAAATCCGTGGCGTGCGGCAGTATTGCTGATGGGCGCGGTCGCACCACTTTGCGGCCTGCCGCCAGTGAAAGCCCAGGGCGCGGCGCCGGCCAGCGTGACGGAAATAGCATTCGATTCGGTGCCGAACTTTCTCAAGCTGCCAGCCGATCTGTATCTCGGTGAGGTTGCCGGCATCGCCGTAAATTCCAGGCGGCACGTATTCGTGCTCTCGCGCGGCAATACCACCGGCCCCGCCTATGGAGCGGCCGCGGCGCAGCTTCTCGAGTTCGACGCCCAGGGCAAGTACCTGCGAGAGATCGGCCACAACCTCTATGCCTGGTCATATGCGCATTCGGTGCGCGTCGACAGCCACGACAATATCTGGGTGGTCGACAAGGGATCGGACGTGGTCGTGCGCTTCGATCCGGCCGGTCGCGTCGATCGCGTGTTCGGGCGCAAGGCGGAGGCCGCCGACGAGTCCGCGCATCCCCTGGCCCATCCCAGTCCGCCGCTTCCGGCCGTGGACGGGCTGTTCCGGCAGGTGACCGACCTCACCTGGGACAGCGACGATAATGTCTACATCAGCGATGGCTACATCAACTCGCGCATTGCCAAGTACGACCGCGACGGCAACTGGGTCGGATCCTGGGGTGAACCGGGATCGGGACCCGGCCAGTTCAATACGCCGCATTCGATCGTGTCCGACCGTCAGAATCGCATTTACGTTGCCGATCGCGGCAATCGCAGGATCCAGGTGTTCGATACCGCAGGAACGCTGCTGAAGACGCTTCAGATCGATGTCCCGGCTCCGGCGAATGCCCCGGTGCTCATCGGCAACCGCCCATCCGAAGCGCCTGGAAGCGGCTCGGCGGCCGGCGCGACGATGCAGCCTGGCGCGCCCTGGGCGCTGTGTATCACGCCGGGGCCGACGCAGTACCTGTTCGTGTCGGACGCTTATCCGGGCCGAATCTACAAGTTGACGCTCGATGGCACCGTGCTCGGCTGGCTCGGCGGCGCTGGCCGGACTCCCAAGAAGTTTGGCTGGATCCACGCCTTGAGCTGCCCGTCGGAAACCGACCTCTATGTGGCGGAGCTGCTCAACTGGCGGGTGCAGAAGCTGCAGCTGCATTAGAGGTCAGGCGGGAAACACCGTCGCGGCATCGAACACCGGCCCATCGACGCAGACGCGTTTCATGGCCGTGCCCGTGGCGGTGCGGACAGCCACGGCGCAACCGGCGCAGCCGCCGACGGCACAGGCCATGAATTCCTCGAGGGCTACCTGACAGGGCAGGCCAAACTGTCGCGCGAGTCGCGCGGTGGCGGCGAGCATGGGCGTCGGTCCGCAGGCGAAGATTTCGGTCTCGCCGATCTGCGAGGGTGAACGTGCCAGGAGCCACGCACGCGCCAGCTCGGTGACGAAGCCGTCGTAGCAGCCCGGGAAGCCAGCCTGCGTTGCCAGCCGCGAGGGTACTCCCATGTCATCGAGCAGCGGCATGGCGCCGATGACCTCATCCGGCATCCCCGGCACGAGTATGGTCGAGGGCCGCACGCGGAACGGATAGGGCAGCTCGGAGCCCATGAGCACCAGCGGCCTCCACGCGATCGCTTCATCCTGTGCGAGACGCTCGGCCAGAAAAACCATCGGCGGTATACCGACGCCGCCGCCGATCGCGAGCACGCGCGGACGGTCGGGGTGGGGTTTGAAGCCGACACCAATGGGCCCGAGCACGCTTAAACTGCCGCCAGGCAGTGCCCGGCTCAACGCGCGTGTGCCAGCGCCCGTCACTTTATAGAGCAGGTCGATCCAGCCATCCTGTGGCTGCGCTCGCATGATCGACAGCGGCCGGCGCATCGGCAGCTCGGCGGCACAACGCAGGTGCACGAAGCTCCCGGGCGTGGCGCGCTCGGCGCAGCGCGGCGATTGCAGGCGCAATACATGCTGATCGCCATCGAAGTGCGAATGCGACAGCACGCGCGCCTCTTCGAGCAGGATGGTGCCGCGATGTGCGGCATGGCGTGGTGCTGCCTGGGGCTGCGCGGCGCTCAAGCGGCCATCCCGCCCGCGACGGCCTCGAGCACCGCCATGCGCACTGCCACGCCATTGCTGACCTGGGCGCGGATGACCGATTGCGGGCCGTCAGCGACGTCCGAGGCAATCTCGATGCCGCGGTTCATCGGCTGCGGGTGCATGACGATGGCGCTGGGCGATGCGCGCCGCAGGCGCGCAGCATTCAGGCCGTAGCGCGCGAAGTATTCGTCGCCGTCGGGGATATCGGTCTGCGCAAATCGTTCCTTCTGCACGCGCAGCATCATGACAACATCGACTCCGGAAAGACCTTCTTCGAGCGTCTCGAAGCGGGACGCGCCGGCGAATTCGCCAGTCTCCGGCATGAGCGCCGGGGGCGCGATGATGCGCAGTTCCCGCGCCTCGAGCGCGCGGAAGATTTGATAGGCCGAGCGCGCCACGCGCGAATGGCGGATGTCGCCGACGATGGCAATCGACTGACTGGCCACCGGCCCCTTGAACTGCCGGATGGTCAGCGCGTCGAGCAGTCCCTGGGTCGGGTGCGACAGGTGCGCCTCGCCGGCCGAGAGGACGCTGACATGCGGCGCGACATTCGCGGCCACGTGTGCCAGCACACCCGGCTCGGCGTCGCGGATGACGAACACATCGAAGTGCAGCGCCTGCAGCGTAAAGATGGTGTCGAGCATGGTCTCCCCCTTCACGCGCGAGGAGAGCTGCACCTCGAGATTGACGACATCGGCGCCAAGGCGCCGGCCAGCCAGTTCGAATGAGACGCGCGTGCGCGTGGAGGGCTCGGTGAACAGGTTTGCGATCGTGACGCCTTCCAGGCGCCGGCTGCTCGGGGGGCGATGGCCGATGGTGCCGACATAGGATTGTGCGCGCTCAAGCAGTGATTCAATTTCAGAGCGGCCCAGGTCCTCGAGTGTGATCAGATGACGCAATGAGCCGTCTGGCCGCCGCTGCTCAATCCTCGCTCCAGGTTTCATCGCCATTTCCCCGTCCCGCGTCCCGGTCCAGCCATCGTTCGAGAATGATAGCGGCTGCGGCGCTATCGATGTCGCCGCGTTGCACGCGGCGGCGGCGCTGGCCGCTGGCGCGCTGTGCCTTGAGTTCCTCTGCCGCCTCGAGCGAGGAGGCAAACTCATCGGCACGCTGCACGGGCAGGCCGGAACGCTCGGCGAGTTCGGCGGCAAAGCGGTCGGCGGCGACGCTTAGGGTGCCGGCGGTGCCGTCGGCGTTGTGCGGACTGCCGACCACGAGAAGATGAGGCTTGAAGGAATCGATCGCGCGGTCGATGGCGGTCCACTCCATGCCCGCGGCGGGAACCGTGACTGCGCTGTGGGGTGCGGCGCGGCGGCTCACGGTGTCGCCCGAGGCGATACCGATGCGACGCAGTCCGAAATCGAAGGCGAGGATGACCTGGGCGTGTGCCCTAGGCATGACCTGCTATGAAGCTCACGCGGGAGCTGTCCACTCCCAGCAGCTGCCAGGCCGCCTGCCAGCGATCCTCGAACGGCAGGCCGAAAACGATGCTCTCATCCACCGGCAGGCTCAGCCAGGCGTTATCGAGCATTTCGCGCTCGAGCTGACCGGCTTCCCAGCCGGCATAGCCGAGCGCCACGAAGGCGTCCAGGGGACCTGTGCCGCGGGCGATGGCCGCGAGCACGTCGCGTGAGGTCGTGACCTGCACATGGTCGGAAATGCGGTGCGTCGAATCCCAATCGCCACCGGGTCGATGCAATACGAAGCCGCGATCGGTGTGAACCGGACCGCCGCGCAGCACCGGCTGTTCGCTGATGCCGATATCCGCGGTCTCGAGCTTCATCTGCGCCATGACGTCGCCGAGCTTCATGCCGAGCGGCTTGTTGAGCACGATGCCGAGCGCGCCGCGATCGGAGTGCTCGCAAACCAGCGCTACGGTTTGGGAAAAATGCCCGTCGCCGAGCGACGGCATCGCAATGAGCAAGTGATTGGCCAGTGAGCTGGTATTGCCCATGGATTCGAGTATGGGGGCAGCCAGTATGTCTCTCAAGGTCCCGATTCCGTATCTGACGACACAGTCACAGCGCCGGTTTGTAGGCTTCCGGCTACGAAATCCCACTGGTAGGCGAAGCGCAACTGTGAGTACTCCGCCGCGAGGTCTGGCGGAAAGGGATCGAAAGGACTGGCCAGCTTCAGGATACCCATCGCCGACTCATCCAGCGAGCCGAAACCGCTGCTGCGGCGCACAGTAGCCTCGATCAGCTTACCGTTGGCCCCAATCTGGACCTCGACCACGGGGCTGCCGGACAGACCCCGGTTGCGGGCGGCGGTCGGAAAGTTCAGCGTACCCACGCGCTCGACCTTGCGCTTCCAGGCGGCCAGGTAGGGCGCCAGCTTCGAGGCGCGGGTATCCGGAGTGACCCAGTGCTGCGCATCGGGCCTGCCCTTGAGCAGCAGCTCGACCTCATCGCCACGGCCACTGCGCGGATTGCCTTCGGTGTCGCCGATGATCAATGGCAACGCCGGGCCGGCGGCGGCAGATATGTCCCCGATATAGCGGATTTCAGGCGTCTCGCCCGTGGTGGCCAGATACTGTTTCTCCCCCGGGCTGTTGCGGGACGGGTCCGCCGCATCGCGGGCGCTGTCCCCGTTCGCGCTGCTGGCCAGTGCGCCGCGGCTGGCCGGGCTGCCGACACGCTGTGGCCGCTCCGTATTGCCCGCGCCGGTCTGCGTGCGCTGGGCCAGGTAGGCCGCGCGATCGTTGGCCTTCGCCTCGGGTACTTCGTCGGTCACCAGCATGACATCGAGTTCAGGCGTTTTGGCGGGGCTCAGCGCGCTACCCGGGGTGAAACTCAATCCCAGCAGCACGATCGCATGCAGCATCGCGGTCAGCAGCAGCATCGCCATGAGCCGGTCGCGCACCGGCGCGGCACCCTCGCGCAGCGGCGGCAGCGTGCGGGAGCGTTTGAGTGGAGGGGCAGCCGCCACGATTCAATGCGCGCGCGCCGCGCGTGTCCGCTCGATCGCGGCCATCAGTAAATCGCCGATGTCGAGATGGAACTGCTTGTCGAGCTCGCGCGCGCCGGTGGGGCTGGTGACATTGATCTCGGTGACGTAGCCGCCGATGACGTCCAGGCCCACGAACAGCATGCCGGCAGCGCGCATCGCCGGCCCGATCTGCTGGCAAAGCCAGCGGTCGCGGTCGTTGAGCGGACGGCCGATGCCCTGAGCGCCCGCGGCGAGGTTGCCGCGGTGGTCGGTCGCGCTCGGGATGCGCGCCAGCGCATAGGGCACCGGTTCGCCGTCCACGAGCAGCACCCGGGCATCGCCGCCCTCGACAATTTCAGGCAGATACTTCTGCACGATGGCGAAATGGCTGCCGTCCTGGGTCAGGTTCTCGAATACCACGCGCGAGTTCTTATCACCCGGTTCGAGCACGAAGATCGAGCGGCCGCCCATCCCATGCAGCGGCTTGCACACGATTTTGCCGTGCTGCCTGGCGAACGCCTCCATTTCGTTCATTTCTCGCGTTACCAGCGTCGGCGCGCAGCATTGCGGGAACCAGGCCGTATAGACCTTCTCGTTCATGTCGCGCAGTCCGCGGGCACGGTTTACCACCAGTGCGCCGGCCAGCTCGGCGCGCTCGAGAATGTAGGTGGTGTAGATGTATTCGATGTCGAAGGGCGGGTCCTTACGCATCAGGATGGCGTCGAATGCGCCCAGCGGCTCGACCTGAGGCTTGCCGAGGGAGTACCAGTCGGCGGGGTCGGCGCGAACCGTCAGCGCGCGAGCGCTGCCCTCGGCCACGCCGTCGCGCAGCCGCAGGTCGGCCAGCTCCAGATAGTGCAGCGACCAGCCGCGCGCTTGTGCCGCCAGCAGCATCCCGAGTGTCGTGTCCTTGGCAAATTTGATCTTGCCGATCGGATCCATGACCACGGCCAGTCTCAAATTGGTGACCATCGGCTCTCCTCAACGCAGGAACGCAGTTTATCGTGCCGATTATGTTCTTACGCGCCTGCGAGCTCTCAGAAACGTGACGGAGGCGGCATAGCCGGGGGTTTGCCGATATGTTAAAACCCGCAGTGAATTTGCTGACTTTGGGGCTGTGCAATATGGAATCGACGGCGGAAGAGCGCGGCGCCATTGCGCCGGGCGCAGGCCCGAATCTCAAGGGACTCAAAGTCCTGGTCATCGACGACAGTAAGACGATCCGCCGTACGGCGGAAACGCTGCTGGCGAAGGAGGGCTGTGAGGTATTCACGGCCGTCGATGGGTTCGATGCGCTCGCGAAAATAGCCGATCACCAGCCCGACATCGTGTTCGTCGATATCATGATGCCGCGTCTGGACGGCTACCAGACCTGCGCGCTGATCAAGCACAACAAAGTATTCCGTTCCATACCCGTCATCATGCTGTCCTCCAAGGATGGCCTGTTCGATCGCGCGCGCGGACGCATCGTCGGCTCGGAGCACTACCTGACCAAGCCCTTCACGAAGGACGAACTCCTGAGCGCCATCGAGTCGCACGTCGGGAGATGAAGCCATGGCGCTGATCCTGATCATCGACGATTCGCCGACCGAAGTGCATGTCATGCAGAAGGCGCTCGAGCGCCACGGCTATCGCACGGCCATTGCGGTCGATGGTGCCGAAGGCATCAAACTCGCCCGCCAGATGCGGCCGGACCTGATCTTCATGGACATCGTCATGCCCGGGGTCAACGGCTACCAGGCCACGCGCACGCTGCTGAACGATCCGGAGACGCGCGCCATCCCGATCGTCATGGTCACTTCCAAGGGCCAGGAGGCTGACCGCGCCTGGGGGTTGCGGCAGGGTGCGGTCGACTATTTGATCAAGCCGGTGTCGCCCGACCAGCTGGTCGAGAAGGCACAGGCCACACTTGCTGCCTGACATGCAGGAGAGCGTAGCGCTCAAGACCCTTCGCGACAGGCCGTTTGAGCTCCTGGCGGAACTCGAACGCCGCGGTCGCGCCGTCACTGCCAGCAGTGCCGCGGATGTCAGCCAGGCGGGCGAGTGGGTCGGGGTGGCGCTGCGCATGGCGGGCGAGCTGTATCTGGTGGCGCGCGAAGAAGCTCGCGAAGTGCTCGGCGTTCCCTCGCCGCTGACGCGCGTGCCGGGTGCCAAGGGTTGGATTCTCGGGCTGGCAAACGTTCGCGGCCAGTTACTGCCGATTATCGACCTGCGAGCCTTTCTCGGTAGCGGACCCACGCCGGCATCGCGCAATACCCGCATCATTGTCGTCAATCACCGTGAGATCCCGGCGGGGTTGCTGGTCGATGAGGTACTCGGATTTCGTCGCTTCTCGGATGCTGAATTCACCGCCGACGTGCCGTCCACCATCGTGCATTGCGACCGCTACATCGCCGGTTCGTTTCGCCGCGGCAACGAGCAGTGGCCCGTGATCGGACTGCGCTTGCTGCTCGAGGATCCGCAATTCACCGGGGCGAGCGCATGAGCGCCGCGGGCAACAGCGGCGGCGGCCGCGCGCAAAGCCTCGCGATTGCCTCGGCCGTGCTGATCCTGATCGCTGTCGCGGCCTGTATCGGACTGCCGCTGATGCATCAGCCGGCGTGGCCGGCGGCCATCGTTGCATTCATCGCGCTCGCGCCGCAGGCTATGCTGTTCTCGCATCTGCGGCGCGCGTCCGAAGCAGCGTTGCAATCGCAACGCCGCGCGGATGCACAACGCCTCGAAACCGATCGGAATCAGCAGGCCATCATGCGGCTGCTCGATGAAATGTCGAGCCTGGCCGAGGGCGACCTGACGGTGCAGGCCACGGTTACCGAGGACATCACCGGCGCCATCGCCGATTCGGTCAACTACGCGGTGGAGGCGCTGCGCAAGCTCGTCACGACGATCAGCCAGTCGGGCATCCAGCTCGATGGTGCCGCGCGCCAGACACAGGCACTGGCCTCGCATCTGGCGCGAGCCAGCAGCGCCCAATCCAAGCAGGTGGGCGCTGCCACCGAATCGATCGGCGCGGTCGCTTCCTCGATCGAAGAGGTGTCGGGCAACGCCGAACGTGCCGCCGACGTCGCGCGCCATTCGGTCGATGTCGCGCACAAGGGCGGCGATGCCGTGCGGCGCACGATCGACGGCATGAACACCATCCGCGAGACGATCCAGGATACGAGCAAGCGCATCAAGCGCCTGGGCGAGAGCTCGCAGGAGATCGGCAACATCGTCGAGCTCATCAGCGACATCGCCGAACAGACCAACATCCTCGCGCTCAACGCGTCGATTCAGGCTTCGATGGCCGGAGAAGCTGGTCGTGGCTTTGCGGTCGTGGCGGATGAGGTGCAGCGGCTGGCCGAGCGCGCGGCCAATGCCACCAAGCAGATAGAAGTGCTGGTGCGCACCATTCAGACCGATACCAACGAAGCTGTGGTCTCCATGGAGCGCAGCACCACCGATGTGGTCGGCGGCGCGCTGCTCGCCGAGAACGCGGGCGCGGCATTGCAGGAGATCGAACAGGTTTCGAACCAGATCGCGAGCCTGGTGCAGAACATCTCCGCCAGCGCCCGGGGCCAGTCCTCGGCGGCGCAGAACATCGCGCGCAACATGCAGGTTTTGCGCGAGATCAGCGCCCAGTCGGCCGATTCGACCAGCGCCACCTCCCAGGCCATCGTCAAGCTGGCCGATCTGTCGGCGGCGCTGCGCAAATCCATCACCGGCTTCCGCTTGCCGGGAAGTTCCGATACCACCGGCATGCATCGCGTTGGCACCGGCAGCAGCATGACCGCCGCTGCGAGCGGACTCAGTGCTAGCCTGAGCGGGGCGTCCTCCGGCATCGCCGCGACGGTCAACTCGCCGTCCGCGACCGGTGCCCAAGCGGCGCATTCTTTTTCCGGACCCAAGATCAAGGCACTCGGCTCTTAACGCATGACTGAGCTGGCTACGCAAACGCTGCAGACGGTGGCGCGCGAAATCAGCGTGGCGCTCGGTGAAGGCCGGGTCGCGCTCGAGGCGCATGTCGAGCAGCCGCAGAACACCGCGATGCTCGAGCGCGTGCGCTTCGAGATGCACCAGGTGCAGGGTGCGCTGCGCGTGCTGGAAATCTACGGCGCCGCCTTGCTGGCCGAGGAGATGGAGCAGGTATCGCGCTACCTGATCGGTCTGGGCCAGGAGCGCAAGAACCAGGCAGAGGCGCTCGACGCGCTGATGCGCGCCATGGTGCAGCTGCCCGGTTATCTGGAGCGTGTGCTGGCCGGCGGTCGCGATCTGGCGCTGGTGCTGCTGCCCTTGCTCAACGATCTGCGCGCCGTGCGCGGCAGTGCGCTGTTGTCGGAAGGCACGCTGCTGCTGTTGAACCTCAAGTCGGACCGGCAGGCGCAGCCAGCCGCACCGGCGCCCGGCGAGCCGCCGCTCACCGCCTCGCAGTGGGCGCGCCGGCTGCGCGCACGCTTTCAGACCGGTCTGATCGGCTGGATCCGCGGCGAGCGCCCGGACCAGAACCTCGAGATTATGTCGGTGGTTTCCGCCCGGCTCGAACAGGTCGCCACGCAGCAACCGGTATTCCAGCTCTGGTGGGTGGTGGGCGCGCTGATCGAGGCGATGCGCGAGAACGGAGTCGAAAGCAGCATCTCGCTCAAGCGGCTGCTCGGGCTCGCCGATCGCGAGATGAAGCGCCTGTTCGAATGGGGCGAGGCGCGCTACGCGCAGAGCCCGCCCGTGGAACTGCTGAACAACCTCCTTTATTACGTGGCGCGCGCGACCAGTGGCGGTCCGCGCGTGGCTGCGGTCCGCGCCTCCTTCCGCCTGGCCGAGTTGCTGCCGGTCGACGAATCGATCGAGCAGGAGCGCGAAAACCTCTCCGCGCCCTCGATCAAGCTCATGCACACGGTGGCCGCAGCAATCCGCGAGGACCTGTCCAAGGTCAAGGATGTGCTGGATATTTTCGTGCGCCGCGGGGGGGGGCAGCCTGAAGAGCTCAGCCCGCAGGTCGTGCTGCTCAAGAAGATCGGCGACACGCTCGGAGTGCTGGGACTGGGCGAGCTGCGCGGTCGCGTGCAGGAAGCCACCAAGCGACTCGAGGATATCGTCGCCGGCCGGGAAGGCGGCGGAGAGGCCGCGCTGGTGCAGGTCGCCGCCGCACTCATCAATGTCGAGGATCACCTCGACGATCAGCTCGTCGGGCTGATTCTGCCGCGCAAGAAAGCCGACGGCAGCGAGGGCGAGGCCGAATCGCAGGACCAGGATTTCCACCAGGTGCAGAGCGCGGTGCTGCGCGAGTGCGTGGTCAATCTCGCGCGCATCAAGGAATACGTCGCGCAGAACGTCGGCGGAACGCTCGATGCGGCCGGCTTCGACAGCTGGCCCGATCTCATGCGCGGCATCAAGGCCGGGCTGTTGATGCTCGGCAAGTCGCGCGCCGTCGAAATCATCGAAGAGATTACCCAGCACCTCAAGCGCGTCATGCAGCCCGGTGGCGTGGCATTGGCGCCGGACTACCTGGACCGGTTGGCCGATGCGATCGTCAGCCTGGAGTACTACATCGAGACGCTGCAGGCCGGCCGCAGCGATCCGTGGTACATGCTCGACAACGCGCGCACCTGCCTTGATGCGCTGGCGCACGCGCCCGAGCGCATCCTGCCGACCGTCGGGCCGGCCGATGGTGCCGACGCGGTCTACACTCGCACGCTGCTGATCGAGCCTCCTGCCGCGAGCGTGGAGTCGACCGACCTGCATCGAATGGTCGTGTCCGAACCACCGGTGCTCGCAGCGGCGGCCGACGATCGCTCGACGCTGGCGACCACCACGCCGGATCCGGAGCTGATTCGGCTGTTCGTCGATGAAGCCACCGAGGAGGTGGCCAGGATCCGCCAGCAGTTTCCGATCTGGGACCACAATCCGCTGGAATCCGAGCCGCTGCTGACCGTGCGCCGCTCGTTCCATACGCTCAAGGGCAGCGGGCGCATGGTCAATGCGCGCGCGCTCAGCGAATTCGCCTGGGCCATTGAAAATCTTCTGAACCGGATTCTGGATGGCACGCAGCAGCGATCGCTGCCAGTGCTCGAAACGCTGCGCTCAGCGGCCAATGTGTTGCCCGCATTGGTGGCGGATCTGGAGTCCGGACACAGCGGCCGTACCGACGTGTCGAGGCTTGCCGCGCGCGCCCACGCGCTGGCCAGTGGGCGAGATCCGGGAGCGGCCGTGCCGTCACCGGCCGAGGCCAGCCGGGAGATGCCGCCCGCGTTTCCACGCGACACGATCATGCCGGGTACCGCTTTGCAATCGCCGGCGCCTGTACCTGATCTCGCCGCTCCAGGCGCTGCCGACCCGGTCGTCGACACGCCAGTTGCCTCCGAGCTGACTGCCGCTCCCGAACCGGACATCGCCCAGGAAGCAGAGGCGGCCGCCGCTCCCGAGAGTCCGCAGGCCGATCCGGCGCTGCGTGAGATTTACGCGCGTGAGACCTCGAGTCATGTCGCCGCCGTGCGCGCATGGATTACGCGCGAACAGCGACTTCCGGCACCGCATGTGCTACCCGAAGACATCTATCGCGCCTGCCACACGCTGCTCGGCAGTTCCACGATGGCCGAAGCGCGTCACGGCATGCGCCTGGCTGAGCCGCTCAATCACTGGCTGCGCAAAGCTTACGACAGCGGCGTCGGTCTCGATGGTTCTGACCTCGCATTGCTGGCCGAGTGCATGACGGCCATGGAGAGCGTCGCCGGGTATCTTGACGAGGGCACGGGCTTCTTCTTCGTCGTCCACGACACGCTGCGCGCGCGGATCGCACGCGCCGAGCTCGATCTTGATCGCCGCATCAGCGAAGCCACCGATATCGCACAGGTGAGCAGCGTCAGTCTGATGATTCCCGCGCTGCCCGAGATGGAGATGGCAGAGTCGCTGCTGCGGGAACCGCCTCCGTCACCGCCGTCATCGACGTCATCGCCGCCCCCGGCCGCTGTCGCTGCCACTCCCGCTCCCGCTCCCGCACCGGCAACGCAGCCCGAGGAAGCTCGGGTCATGGATTTCGATCCCGAGATCGCCGCGATCTTCAGCGAGGAAGCCGTGGAGTTGCTCGACGCCGCCGAGACCGCGCTGGAGTCGTGGAACGCCGCGCCGCACGACAGCTCACAGGCTGCCGCGCTGCGCCGCCCGCTGCACACGCTCAAGGGTGGCGCCCGCATGGCGGGTATCGGCGCGATGGGAGAGTTGTCGCACGAACTCGAGAGCCTGATTACACGCATCGAAAGCGGCGTGGCCAATGCCGATGAGGGCGCGCGCCTGCTGGCACAGCAGGCACTCGATGAGCTGTCGATAATGCGCGATGCCATTGCCGATAGCCGGCCCGCCATTGGCGCACCGGCACTGATCGCGCGCATTCAGGCCGCCAGCGGCACCGGATCCACCGCCGCGGCGCACGCTGCAGAGATGCCCACTGCAGAGATGCCAGCGGTCGTCGCTGAGGAATCGCCTCGGGTCGCAGAGCTGTCTCCGGTCGCGGAGGTGTCTCCGGCAGCAGAGCCGCATCCGGTCGCCGAACCGATCAGCGCGGTCGATGCGGTCCCCGATTTGGCCACCGATGAGGCCTTCGATACCGACGCGCTGTTCGAAGAAGCCGTAATCACCGAGGCGCCGCCGGTCGAGCACGCGGCGCCCGACGAAACATCGCTGCGCTTCGAGACACCGCCCGGACTTGCGGCCGCTGAGGTGCCATTCACGCACATCGATCCGCAGTCATTGCTGCCATTGCAGATGCCGGCCGCACCCGCCGAGTTGATTGCACCGGCCGAGTTGATTGCACCCGCCGAGTTGATTGCACCCGCCGCATTGATTGCACCCGCCGCGCCGATTGCACCGGCAGAACCGCTCGCACAGGTACCGCCGCTGCCGCCGGGTCGCGAGCCGGTGGCAAGTTCCGACCGTGTCGAGATGGCGCGCGTCAGCGCCGAGTTGCTCGATGAACTGCTCAACAGCGCCGGCGAGGTCAGTATCGCGCGTGCACGGCTGGAGCAGCAGCTGGGCTCCATTGAATTCAACCTGGGGGAGCTCTCGCGCACCGTCACGCGCCTCAAGGAGCAGCTGCGCAAACTCGAGATCGAGACTGAGGCGCAGATCCTGCACCGGCACGAAAAGGATGTCACGCATCGGCAGGATTTCGATCCGCTGGAACTCGATCGCTATTCGTCAATCCAGCAGTTCTCGCGCGCCCTGGCCGAATCGGCCAGCGATGTCGGCAGCATTCAGGGGCTGCTCGAGAACCTGATCAGCGAGGCCCAGAACCTGCTGCAGCAACAATCCCGTACGGTCACGGAGCTGCAGAACGGGCTCATGCGTACGCGCATGGTGTCGATGCAGCGGCACGTGCCCCGGCTCGCACGCATCGTGCGCCAGAGCGCCGCTGAAACCGGCAAGCGCGCGGAGCTGGTTGTCGACGGCGCCTCGGGCGAACTCGATCGACAGGTGCTCGAGCGCATGCTGGCGCCATTCGAGCACATGCTGCGCAATGCCGTGGTCCACGGCATCGAATCCCCGGACGTGCGCCGCGCCGCGGGCAAGGATGAGACCGGTCACATTCACCTGAACCTGCGGCGCGAGGGTGCCGAGGTCATCGTCGAAGTCACCGACGATGGGGCGGGTATGAACCTGCGCGCCATCCGGACCAAGGGACTCGAGCTCGGGTTGATCCGTCCGGATCAGGAGCTGTCGGATGAGGATGTCATGCAGCTGGTGCTCGAGCCGGGATTTTCCACGGCCGGCACGCTGACGCAGCAGGCCGGGCGTGGCGTCGGGATGGATGTCGTCGCGGTGGAAATCAAGAAGCTCGGTGGCGCGCTGCACATGGAGAGCACACCGGGACGCGGCTCGCGCTTCACCATTCGCCTGCCTTTCACGCTCGCAATCAGTCACGCGCTGGTGGTGCGCACGGGAGATGAGTATTACGCGCTGCCGTTGCCCACGGTGGAAGGCGTGGTGCGGGTACCGCGCGCCGAAGTCGAGGTGCATCTGCGCGCCGACGGCCCGAGCTTCGCACACGGTGGACAGAAATACCGTCTGCAGCCGCTGGCATCGTACGTGGGGATGGAAGCTTCGCCGCTGCCCGAACAGGATGTCACGATACCGATCGTGCTGGTGCGCGCCGGCGAGCACTCGACCGGTCTGGTCGCCGATGAGCTGATCGGCAGTCGCGAGATCGTGGTCAAGCCGGTGGGCCCGCAGATCTCGAGCATTCGCGGCATTTCCGGCGCCACCATCCTCGGCGATGGGCGCATCGTCGTCATTCTCGACATCGGTGCGCTGGTGCGCGCCGAGTGGCGCGGGCGCGCCGCGCCAACCGTCTCGCGCGACAAGGCCGATCGGCGCACGTTCGCGCTCGTGGTCGATGACTCGATCACGGTACGGCGCGTGACCCAGCGCCTGCTCGAGCGCAACGGCATGCGCGTGCTCACCGCGCGCGACGGCATGGACGCGGTGGCGTTGCTGGCCGAACACGTCCCGGACATCATCCTGCTCGACATCGAGATGCCGCGCATGGACGGTTACGAAGTGGCCGCCCATGTGCGCGGCGATGCGCGTCTGCGCGACGTGCCGATCATCATGATCACCTCGCGCGTCGGCGAGAAACATCGGGCACGCGCGATCGAGCTCGGCGTCGATGACTACCTGGGCAAGCCCTACCAGGAGAGTCAGCTGCTCGATGCGATCACGCCGCTGGTGGCCCTGCGCCGCAGCGGGGCCGTGGCAACCGGTTCCGGCCGATGAGCGAGCGCATCGCGGAAATCTATAGTCTGCTGATCCCGCTGGCGGACTCGCGCTTGCTGGTGCCGCGCGCCTGCGTGGCCGAAGTGATCGGCTATCAGACTCCAGCGCCGATGGATGGCGCGCCGGCGTGGTATCTCGGGCTGGTCAACTGGAATGCGCGTTCGCTGCCACTGATCTCCTTCGAATGCGCCTGTGGCCAGCCGATCCCGCCTGCGGGGGGCCGTTCACGCGTGGTCGTGTTTCACGCCATCGGTGGCCGACTGGATGCAGGCTACTTCGGCATCGTCTCGCAGGGATTCCCGCAACTGGTGCGGGTGAGCAACGATGTCGTGCGGCCCGATCACTCGCGCAGCTTCTCCGATCGCGCCCCGGTGCTGTGCCAGATCCGCATGCTCAACGAAACCCCGCTGATCCCGGACCTGGAGCGCCTGGAACTCATGATCGCAGAAGAAACCTCGGTGATGCCGGAGCGCGATGCCGGCTAGACCGATGTCCCCGTGAGCGACGACACGCAGCCTCGAGCCCCCGCTGCGACTGCGGCGCGCGGATCGGCGCTCGACCGCGAGCCGCCCGCTTCCTCACTGGACGACCTGCCCGGATGCGGGCAGGAGTTCAACGATGGCCGCTATTGCCTGGTGGAAGAACTCGGTCGTGGCGGCATGGGTACGGTCTTCAAGGCGCGCGATCGCCGCCGCGAGGAAGCCCGGGATCGCAATCCCTACGTCGCACTTAAGATTCTCAACAGCGATTTCCGCGGTCACGCCGATGCCTTCACTGCCCTCGAGCGCGAGGCAGTGCGCGCCCAGTCCCTGGCCCATCCCAATGTGATCACGGTCTATGACTTTGGTCGGGACGGCTCGAACATCTACATGACCATGGAGTATCTGCAGGGAGAGCCGCTCGATCAGTGGTCGATCCACTATTTTCCCGATGGCGCGCCGTTCGAGATCGTGTGGCCAATTATCTGCGGCATCGGTGCTGCGCTCGAATATGCGCACCGGAAGGGCGTGGTGCATTCGGACCTCAAGCCGAGCAACGTGTTCATATGCCACGACGACACGGTGAAGGTGCTCGATTTCGGCATCGCACGGCCAATGCCCGCGCGGGAAAGCCGAGAGTCGGCGACGTTGTTCGATCCTGCGGAACGATTGGGCGCGCTCAGTCCTGCCCACGCCGCCATGGAGCAATGGACGCGTGAGCCACCCGATCCGCGCGATGATGTCTACTCCTTCGCTATCGTCATCTACGAGCTGATGACGGGTCGCCACCCCTTCGGCATGGCCTCGGCTCCCAAGGCCTTCGAATCGCAAGTGGCGCCGCGGCGCATCAAGGCGCTCTCGCGCACACAGTGGGAAGGCCTGGTTCGCGGTTTTGCGTTCGTGCGAGCAAACCGCACAACTTCGGTGCAGCAGTTGCTCAAGGCACTGACGCCAGTCCCTGTGATGCGACGATTGCGTTATCCCTTGCTGGTCGTGGTCATGGTCGTGGTCGGTGCGGCGCTCCTCGGAGCGGCCAATTACTTTCGAAACTATATCGAGGACCGGATGCTCGAACGGCAGGTTCGACCTCGTACCTCCGGACCCGTGGCGCCCTTGACCGAAGCGCAGAAGGCCGATGTCGCCGACTCGCTTTATATAGCCGACGAGACGCTGGCGGACGCGAAGCAGGCGAAGACTCTGGATGATCTGAGCTACTTGCTGAGCGAGGGTGCCAATAACCTCAACCAGGTCCTCGATCACGTCCTGTCGCTGGAGCCGTCCAACATGCACGCGATCAAGCTCAAAGCTGCTGCCGTCGATTTGTATGCGCAGCATGCGCGCGAGCTCTTCCGCCAGCAGAAACTCAAAGAGGCGGCGCGGCTGGTCGGCTTCGGAATGAAGATCATTCCAACCAGTCGCGATCTATTCCGCCTCAAGAATGAGATTTGCGATGAGGATGCGGCCGCCTGCAACGCGGATCCCTGATGCCCTGCATCGGGCAGGGCTGGCAAAACGAGCGCTGAACCAACCAAGAGTGAGTTGCGGCGAATTCAGGTACCTGAAAATAGCTGCCCACCGGCCTCTCGGGCTAAGCGGGCCAATATTTCGCTCGCAATCTTGACAGGCCGATTTGTCTCGGTTAACTCTAGCCGCGACCCGAAGTAAAAAAGATGCAGGTCTTCGAAGGGAGTCGAGCCCCGCCTCTTTCCCGCATATCGCAGCACAGCCCAGCTCTCTGAGGTGCCGGCGTCGCGTGAGGGACGGAGCGTAATCACGTCATGCACGGCACGGTCGTCAAAGTGAAGCAAAGGTCTTTGAGGCGCAGCGCACAACGGCATGCGCTCACCATGCGCGTCCTGTTTTGGATTTTGGCCGGCGCCTTCGCCATCGCCCTTCAGGGCGGAACGCGGTGCGCCATGGCACAGGGCGCTGCAGCATGCACCGCCGGGGCAGCCGGCGCGGCCGCAGCGGCGCTGCCCTGCCTTGCGACCCTGGTAAGGGACGATACTGCCTCCGGGATCTATCCTTTCAATGGGTTGGAGCTGGCAGCCGCTCAGGCGGATGATGCGGCCTACGAGAATCTGCTCAACGCCTGCGGCCCCACGGGCGCGGGTTGTAAAGGTGCGCAGCTCGGTCTTTTCGATCGCCTGCGAAGTCTCGAGGACAATGCGGCCGAGCTGCTGGGTTTCGGCGAGACGCAATTCAGTCAGAACCTGTCGACGCAAGCCCTCGGATTCGCGTTGCGCTGGACCGCCGATGAGGAATTCTCCGCGCAGGGATCGATTACCAATCGCATCGCGAGCAGCCAGTTCGAGGCAGTCGCCAATCGTCTGGGCACGGTGCAGGCGATGATGCAGACACTGCGTCTGGCGCGTAATGGCTACGAGGATGATTCCGACGATGACGGGGACGCTACCTCCGGCACTTCGTATCGGGGAAGCGCCCTGGGAGGCGCCGCCGGCTCGGATTACGACGCAACGCAGATCGGGCGGTGGGGCGTGTTTGCCAGCGCCGCCTACGACTCCGGTACCAAGGAGCCAACCACTTTCAATGACGCGTTCAGCTTCGGCGGCACGCAGATCGAGGCCGGTGCCGACATCCGCCTGACACCCGGCCTGATCGTGGGTGTGCTCCTCAACGATGTGCAGCAACACGCCGACTTCAACTCGGTCCTGAGCATCGTCAGCGGTAACGTCAAGGGTTCGGGCGGTGGTCTGACCGGTTACGCCGCCAACAATTGGGGTGCATTCTCCGTCAACGGCTCCCTCGGCGTGCAGCGCATGAGCCTGGATTCGCGCCGGGTTGTGGCCTATCCCTCGAACAACGCGCAGATCGCGTCCGTCGACTCCAGCTTTTTCAGCAGTACCAACGCCACCTCGGTGCTGGCTTCGGCCGGCGCGGCCTACATATTTTATTTGCGTGCCTTCTCGGCCGAGCCGTACCTGAACTGGGAGTACATCGGTACACGTATCGGGGCATTTGCCGAGACCGGGCGCGGCACCGATCCGGAATTTGCGGTTTCAGTGGCGGGCCAGAGCATCAGCTCGCTGCAGTCGGTCGTGGGAATGAAGCTGCAATATGCGATTTCGTCCAGGCTCGGGGTCGTGAATCCCTATGCCTACGGCGAGTTCCGGCACGAATTCCGTGACGAATCACAGGCCATCTCGTCGCAGTATGAGAACTCTTCGTCCGCGCCCAACCATTTTCAGCTACCGACCGACAACATCGATCCGAATTACTACGAGGTGGGCGGGGGCCTCAGTGTAGTGCTGCCGCACCGCCTCGAGCTCCACGCGCAGTACATGAAAGTGCTGCAGCTGCAGAACTATAGCTATTACGCCGTGTTCGGCGGCTTCCGCTACGGGTTTTGAACCAGTTGCGAGACAGAAACGTGAGCAGAAAGCGATCGAACACTCCCGGCGCTCGGATTTCGCCTGACCGCTCGTTCCGGTTCGTGCGCGCAGCGGCACTGTCGCTGCTGGCGGCCGCGCTGGCTGCTTGCGGCAGCGGTAGCAGCGACAGCAGCGGAAACGGCGCTGGCGGCGGCGTGGCAGCGCCCACGGTCGTGGTCTCCGCCATCGGTCAGAAAGCCACTTCGGCAGCCGGCGTCAATCCGCTGGCGATCACGGTACGCAGCGGCGCCGATGTGCAGCTGTCGGGAGAGAACAGCTTCGGCGGCAACATTTCGATCACGGGTTTCAGCTGGGCCCAGACCGATCCTGCCAGCATGCCGGCCGTGCAATTGCTGTATCGGAATGCCAGCACGGTTTCTTTCACCGCGCCATCGGTCGCGCAGGACACGACGCTCAATTTTGCGCTGACCGTGACCAATGCCAATGGGCTCACGAGCACGGCCGATGCGCAGGTGCTCGTCAAAGCGGCGGACGATCCGAGCCTCTTCATCGTATTGCCGCAGGTGCCGCGGCACTTCAGGGTGCGGGTCAGTACGGTGGCCGGACTGGCGAACCTGACGGCTGACGTGCCGATCTGCGTCCAGCTCGATAGGACGATTGCGTATACACCGCGCAGCGGTGCGGCGAACTCGGGCTCGCTGGCGCTGCCGCCCCGGAAGATCGATGCGAAATGGACGGCATCGGCCGGTGGGGCCGCCGGCTTTCCCTCGCTAGCGACTTTGTCCTACACCAATCCGATGGTGTCGTTTGGCGTTCCGTCGCTCAACGATGAGGACGTATTCGCCGCGTTCAACAATCCGGATGGAAACGTCGCCAAAGAGCTGGTGCCATCGGATGTCGACTCGGCCTACGTCAAGCTGGCGGTGTCCGCAACGCCCGGCTCGTGCGACGGCACCCTTTCGGGTGCCGCGCTTGCCGGATCGACGCTCATGATGCAGCTCTACAGCGACAGTCGGCAGCCGATCGGCGCGCCGGCAACCGCGGCAGCGGCGGGCACGCCGGTCACCATAGACACCACGCTCGGCGCAACGCCTCTTACGACCGATGGGACCTCCAATCTGACCCCGGATGACATCCTGCGCGCCACCTCGCTGCTGACACCCGGCGTCTCGAACATCGAGACGCGTGAGTCGGCAATGGCCTACTATGCGGCACTCGATCCGAATTCGACCAAGCTGACACTGACGCAATGGCTCGGTGCCAACTGCTTTGATGCCAACGCCGCGAATTATGGTGTTGGCGAGAGCGGCTATACCGTGGCGCATGCGGACTACACGAACAACTACGATCTCGGCTTCGGCCGCGACATGTACTTTGCGACCTGCGCCAATGGCAACATGGCCTCGGTCGTCATCAACTATCCCTCGCTGGAATCGGCTGCCAACAAGGTCGGTGCTTTCCTGGCGGTCGCGATGGAATACAGCCCGCCTGAAGGTTCAACGCAGCCCTGTTTCACCAACCCGGCCGATTCGACTACCAACACCGGCAGTTGCATCACTAAATTCTTTGCCTTCGCGCCCGATGACAGAACCGGCGTGTTCAAGCGCATCCTGACGGCGAATTTCGACCGGCGCGGACAGAAATATCTTCCCGGTTCGTGCACCGTGTGTCACGGCGGCGCTCCCGTCTTTGAGTCCGGGCAGCCCTATCCGGCGCAGGGCGATGTCGACGCGACGTTCCTGCCGTGGGATCAGAGCGCGCTGTTGTTCTCCGACACCGACCCGGCCTTCGCCTGCAACGTCCTGAAGAGTTCGCCGCTCTGCGCGTCGATCGACCCATCGGCCTACTCGAAAGCAACGCAGGCGCCCAACATTCAGAGGCTGAACGCCCTGACATTTCGAACGCTGCAGCACCCCGAGATGGTCGGCGCAGTTGATCGGAATGCTGCGGAACGGGACCTCATTACCAAGTGGTACGGCACCGATCCGGCCGCGAGTACCGCGCACGCGTTCGATGACTCGGAGACGCCCGCGGCATGGTTCACCCCGAATCAGACCGCATCCTCGCCCACGGACCTGTACCACGCGGTCTACGCGCATTTCTGTCGTTCCTGCCACACTCAATTCAACAAGCCGAGCCTCCAATTTGCCTCCTACGCCAATCTTGGTGCGCCGACCTTTGGCTTCGCGTTCTTCTTGCAGAACGCCGGCCTGCAGCAGGCGGTCTACCTGGACGCCCCGGTATCGCCGTTTGCGCCGGGCGCCACGCAGATGCCGTTGTCACGGCTCACGACCGATCGGTTCTGGGTGGACTTTGATGGCGGCGTCAGCGCGGCGCAGACCCTGGCGGAGTTCATCAACTCACAGGCCGGGCTGCAGCCGGTGCCTTTGGACTCCAGCAAAAAAGTCATCGGACCAGGCGCGCCGCAGATCTCGGTGATCAACACGACTTCGAACAATGCGGCGCTGGTTGCCATGGAGAAAGGCACCAACACGCTCACAAATGCCACGGGCGCTGCGCTTGACGCGTCGTTTGAAAGCCTGTTCATTTCGACCTATCAGTGGTCGCTCTGCACCGGCGGACCACCTACCGAGCCCGGCGGCCAGTGCCCCGGAACATCGCTGTCGCTGATCGGCACTCCGGTCCCGCCCGCAGGCAGCAGCGCGGGGATCGCTGAGATGGGCGCATCGCTGCCCGCGCTGCCGACCAATGCAGCGGGCACTTACTACCTAACGCTGACGGCGAACAGCGGCCTCATCGGTGCAACCCCGACGACCGTCGTCTACGAGTTGGTGGTACCGCCGTAATCGCGCGCGTCGGGCACGAGCAGCGCACGTCGGCACTGCCGCGGCGACGCCTCGCCGCGGCGTCGCTCTGCGCACTACTGGCGGTGCAGCCGTGCGGCTGCGTCAATCCGGCGGACCGCGCGGCGCACTTCGCTGTACGGCACCAGCTATCGAGCGCGGTGATTGAGGGTGCCGGCTACCGGCACGAGATTTTCATCCGCAATGCCTCACCGCCCGGCGTGCTCTACGTCTTCATCGACGGCGATGGCTCGCCCTGGGTGCGAGGCGGTATGCAGGTCGCACCCGATGCCACATCCGCGAGCACCCTGGCGCTGGAGTTGGCGACGCAGACTCCGCGTTCGGTGCTCTATCTGGGCAGACCGTGCTACTTCCACGTGCGCCGTGACAGCGGCTGCACCCCGGACGTCTGGACTTCTGCGCGTTACAGCGATCGGGTGGTCGAGAGCATGGCGGCGGCTATCAATCGCTACACCGCCGCCAGCGGCTTCTTCGAATTGGTGCTCATCGGCTACAGCGGGGGCGGCACCCTCGCCGTGCTGATCGCGCCGCGCGTTCCGGCGACACGCGCCGTCGTCACGATAGCCGCCAATCTGGACGTAGCCGCATGGGTGCGCCGGCACGGCTATCTGCCACTCGATGAAAGCCTGGACCCGACCGCACAGCCGCCGTTGCCGGACTCGCTGCCGCAGTGGCACCTGGTCGCTGGACATGACAGAAACGTGCCGGAACACATCAGCCGCAGTTATCTGGAACGAATGCCGCCGGAGCGGATCTGGCGCTACGCGGATTTCGATCACACCTGCTGCTGGGTCGAGCAGTGGCCCGAGATTTTCGCGCGGTTGGATGCCGCACTTCGCGAGACGGGCTCAATTCACTGAGGCGACCATCTCCGGTGCGGCGACCGGCACAAAGAAGAACTCGCCATAATCGTGATTCGCGTCGCTCAGGGTGGAATAAGTCGGCGTTTGCCGGACGCCGAGTCGCCGGGCGTCGGCCTGCATGCGGCTGGCGAGCTCGTACGACAACTGTTCGCCGGTCATGAGCGTGGTGTTCTCGCGCAGTACCTGGATGAAATACTTGGCGAACAGCGAGTGCTTGCTGTCGCCCATCGAATCCACCACGGGGGTATTCTGACCGGACGTCAGCACCATTCGCGCGCGACGGCCCCATTCGATCTGCACTACGCGATCGCTCACATCGCGCCAGACCGTCGTAGTGTCAGGATGCGCGATGCTGCCGGAAAAGCACGAGTCGGCGACCAGCAGCACGTGTCGCGCCTTCATCTGTTTGATCTTGCCGCGGATGGATTCCGCCGACAGCCATCCGGACTCGAGGTCCGGATCGGCATCCACGCCGAGCCAGAATCCCCGATCAGGTGGGCCGTCACGGGTGCCGCCGTGGCCGGCGTAGTAGACGAGCAACCGGTCTGCCTCGGTCAGCTTCAACGTATACTCGTTCAGTGCCCACATGATCTTGTCGGCCGTGGCATCGAGCAGCAGCTGCACGGTGTAGCCATATTGCCGTCCGCCGAGCAGTCGCGCGACAGCCTGCGCGTCGTTGCCGGGCGTGGCGAGCGGGCTCATATGGACGTATTTGCTGTTGCCGATGACGAGGGCGTAGTAGTTGGCGGTGCCCAGCGAGCGGACCAGATTGATGCGACGGCTCGGGTCGTCGGCGCCAGCGCTCACACCGATGGCCGCATTGGCCGCCGCGACGGTCGGCGCGTCTCCCGTCGGCATGCGGAACGTGACGTTGCTGGCTCCGCTGCTGGGGCCGTTGGCGGCAAGCGCGGGCGGAGCACTCCGGAGCTTCTGCTCCAGCGTGGTGATGTATTGCTGCCTGCTGGCCAGCTTCGCTTCCCGATCCTTGATGTCGGCCTGCAGCTCCTGGATCTGCACCTGCAGACGCGCATTCTCAGCCTGGCTGACGTTTTGCGAATTCGTGCTCTCGGCCATTCGTTGCTGCAGGCGGTCGCGATCCTGGATCAGCGCCAGCCGCTCGGTCGCCGATTCGGTCTTGAGCCGGTCCAGCTCATCATGCTGTTCGCTGATTTTCTGCTGGGCGACGCGCAGCGCCTCGTTGGAGCGCGCGTTGTCGCTCGCGGCCTTGGCAAGATCATCCGAGTGCTGGCTGCGGTAGCGGGCCGCCTCCGCCTGAAGTTGTGTCACCTCGGCCTGCAGCGCCGCGATGCTGCGCTGCCTGCCGTCGAGATCCGCGCTCCGCGACGCCAGTTCGGCGGTCATCTTCTGCATCAGGCCATCGCGCTCGCTCTGCGATTGCGACTGCTGGTTCGCCATCTGAGCACGCAGGTCCTGCAGCGATTTCTGCGTCTCGGCGTAGCGCTTCTGCAGCTGGTCGAGTTCGCCCTGCAGCGCGGCGCTGTGGGCTTTCTGCGCATCGGTGGCCGTCGCCTGGTCCGAGCCAGTGCGGTGCAGCTCGGCAAGTTCCGCCTCGAGTGCCTGTACTCGAAGCTGTGCCCGATCGGCATCGCGCTGCTTCAGTGACACCAACGCCGTGGCGGAATTGGAGCTCTGCGCCTTCAGCTGCTCGTACTCGCTGCGTTGCGCCGTCAGCGCCTCGACTTCCTGGCGGTAACTGGCGCGCAGCTCGCCGAGCTCCTGCTGCGTTCGCAGCAGGCGCTGGTCCGACTCGGCCAGGCGCGCGCGCAGATTCTTGTTGTCGTCCTGGTCCGATGCCAGCACGGCGTTGAGCTGCAGGGTCGCAGCCTGGGACTTCTGCAGGCTCGCAGCCAGTTGCACCTGCTGGTCGGACACCTGGCGCGTAAGCGAGTCGACGCTCTCCTGGCTCTGCTTGAACGCGGCTTCGCGCTCGGCGAGTTGCGACTGCAGTTCCTTGACGCGCGCATCGCCGGCGTCGCGGCGCGCGAGCTCGAGCTGGGCGCGCAGATTGAGCAGCTGATCTTCGTCCTTCGCGCGCCGTGCCCGACTCTGCGCCAATGCGTCCTGCGCGCTGCTCCAGCGGGCACGCAGTTCCCCGACTTCGGCGTTGACGCCGTCAAGCCGATCGGTGAGTTCGGCGATTTGCCGGGCCGCTTGCTGCTGGGCCTCGCCGATCTTCCAGGCGTAGTCCAGATCGTTGCCGAGACCGGAGGCCTGGCGTTGCAGGTTCAGGGCGCGCAGCGGGTCCTTCGGTACGCCGATCCCCTGCTCGTACATATAGCCGAGCTCCTCAAGCGCGGCCGCATAGTGCTGATCGGCCGCGCGCTCATACCACTTGGCGGCTGCGGCGTAGTCGGCGGGGACGCCCATGCCGTTGAAGTAGATTCGCGCCACAAAGTACTGGGATTCGGCATCGCCGGCCTCGGCGCGCGGCAGCCAGAGTTTCAGCGACAGCGTGCCGCTCCCCAGGTCGCCGATGGTGTATTCGCCTCCGCGGATGCGGCAATCAATGGCGGTCAGGCGCATCAGCGCGCCCGGAGCCAGATAGCTGCGCCCCCCGCCCAATTGCTGCAATCTGCCGGGCATCTGGCAGTCCACGACCACTGCATCGGTCATCGTGTACGCCGCCATCTGTGCTCTTTGGGCAACCTGGGGATTATCGGTTTTCGCGGGCTCGCCGCTGCAGCCGCAAACTGCGAGAAAAAACAGTGCGGCAGCGTAGTGCATCGCCGCACGCCTCGCGCATGCGGCGGCGGACTGCGTTAGTCTGACAAGTCTGGTGCGCTCCCTCACGGTAATTAATCCTGGCCAGATTCAGCCGGCCTTGCTGCGCATCATGACGCAGCCGGGTTGTCGACCGATACGCTAATTTTACGTTTGGCGCAGCGGGGCGGATGCCTTAAGGACCAGCGCTATATACTGCTGCGGCGCAAAACATTCAACCAGGCTCCGAAGGATGTCAGTACGTGGCCCGCAGGCTCGGCAGAGTTTCTTGACCGTCCGTGGCGTCTGCATGGTTCTCTCGTTGGCCGCGACCGGCGGCATGACGCTCCCATCGTTCGCGGCACATCCGACAGCGACGACGCCCATCGAGCACCTGATCGTCGTGATCGGCGAGAACCAGACCTTCGACGCCGTGTTCGCCACCTACCAGCCGGCGCACGGCGAGCCCGTCGATAATCTGCTCTCGCAGGGCATCGTGCTGGCCGACGGCAGTCCGGGCCCGAATTTCGCGCGCGCCGTACAGCGAAAGGCGCAGCCAGGTTCCCGCTTTTCGATCGATCCCGTGCGCGCGGCGGTCTATGACAGCCTGCCGCGGCCCACGCTCATCGGCGTCTCCGATGCTAATTTCCACGACCTGGGCAACGCCGTGGACGAACGCATTCCGGCGGGACTTCCCAGCGGGCCGTTTCCGCTGTCGCGCTACATTCCCTATCCCAGCCAGAATGCGCCACCGGGCTTTGCGACCTCCACGGCACAGATCTCGGGTGCCTCCGGCGATCCGGTGCACCGATTCTTTCAGATGTGGCAACAGTGCGGCATCGAGAATCGATCGCCGGATCTTTACACCTGGGTGGCCGTAACCGTCGGAATGGGCGGTGACACGAGCGGGGTGACGAGCGCATCGACCGGACAGGGCGGGGAGCTCATGGGTTTCCTCAACATGGCCGCTGGCGATGCCGGCTACCTGCGTGCGCTCGCCGATCGCTACGCGCTCAGCGACAACTATCACCAGCCGATGATGGGCGGCACGGCCATGAATTTCTTCATGCTGGTCACCGGCGATGCGCCCTTCTACAACGAAGCGGGCCACGCAGCGGTGCCGCCGGAGAATCTGATCGAGAATCCGGACGCCGTCGCGGGCACTGAGAATTTCTACCGGCGCGACGGCTACGAGGGCGGCTCGTACGTCAATTGCTCCGATCGCGACAGTCCCGGCGTCGCGGCCA
>Ga0182016_10000564_pt1 | contig 46313 bp, 40 predicted proteins | sample 712S2MmetaG_FD_120491 | JGI IMG/M metagenome (GOLD analysis project Ga0182016, IMG submission 120491) | Permafrost microbial communities from Stordalen Mire, Sweden - 712S2M metaG | ecosystem: Environmental > Terrestrial > Soil > Wetlands > Permafrost | place: Sweden: Stordalen | collected...
CGCGCGTCTTCGCAGAAACCCGCACCGGCTGAATGTCGATGGCCAGCTTCTCCATCTGGTTCCAATCCGGCTTGTGCTTGTCAGCGTAGTTCGTGCACTCATACACCGTGAATGGCAGCACCATGTTGGGGCTGGTGTTGGTGCAGATCGCCAGCATGTCCGATTCGCGATAGCCCACAACAAATTGCCCCCAGCTGCAGCTTTGGCAAAGGTGCCTGTCACCCACCGGCGTGCCGTTCTTGATGTTCAGTTTGCCCATGACAATTCGTTTCTAATCGGAATGAACCGAAGGTTTATTGGCCGGGGAACAAGCGGCTCCGGTCGAGGTGCTCTACCACTGAGCTACCGGAGCTTTCACCCCGAGCGGGAATCGAACCCGCGACCACCCGCGTCCAAAGCGAAGTAACCGAAACCTACGCCACCGGCCAAGGTGGAACTTCATTCGGCGTGCTCTTCCAGAGGCCGCCGTGAATCAATGCCGGGGAACAAGCGAAAAGAGTTCGGACTCGGTGTCTTTAAACCACGGTGCCTTGTGCATCAGGGCTACGCCCCCGCTCCGTGCTTCAAGTGCATCCGGCAAGGCCTTCTGTCCTCGCCCGTCCTTCTTAGGCAGAAGAAGTATCTCTTTTCTTTCACCACCGACAATAGTTAGTTAGTTGAAATACGAGGTTAAAGACAAAGCTCTCCTCTTTGCTCTGAGTTATTACTTAGAGCGACAGAAAGACACAGTATTCAAGTCCAAAGACAAAACGATCCCGAGGAACAATCGAAGACAGGGCGTTGTCGAGGCGATGAATCTGACTTCAACACCACTCGGGGTTATCAATGTTCAAGGTTTGCAGCGCAGGAGACGGAAACCAGCGAGGTTACTGGTGAGCATCAGCTCCAATAAACCACGCCCGGAGACCGGAATCGCCGGAACTTGGCGACTCCAGCCTGCACAACGAATTGGATGATTCGTATCTCATCGGGCGTTCTCCTACGCAGGAACTACTTTGCCATAGGTCGTGAAGAAAAAGCAAGCAATTCGAATAACTTTCTCAAAAGTATTTTCATAAGTTACTTCCACTTACTCGCATCTATTCCCTAAATGTGAAGCTGCGCGAACTTCGCCAGCTTAAGCTAGCATGAACCCGCAGGCCACGCAATTCACGTTCAAATCCGCGCAATAAAGCGCAGCCGCACATAATCGGCAGACCATGCCCCGTCCTCGTCCCGCAGTGCCGGTGCCAGCAACTCCGCAGTCTCGCGCACAACCGCCTCGCGCAGATCCTCAGGCAACCCCTCAATCACCCCACGCCGAAAAGTGCGCAGCCAGCCTTCCATCCCGGACTCAGGCAGCGGCGTGGGCCGCGGAATCAGCGCGATCTGCGCAACATTGAATCCGTGCCGCTGAAGCCGCGCGCCATACGCCTCCGGAGTCGCATAGTAGTTCACACCCTCCTCGTCATCCGCATGGCCATGGCGCGCAAGCACCGCCATCAGCCCAACTCGAATGGCAGCAATATTGCCCTGCCCACCCATCTCCGCCACAAAGCGTCCGCCCGGCTTAAGTACCCGGCGGACCTCCGCCATCATCGCGTCCTGATCTCTCACCCAGTGCAGCGCAGCATTCGAAAAGACCGCATCGAAGCTCGCATCCTCAAACGGCAGCCTCTCTGCCATCGCGCAGTGTGCATCCACACCGCGCGCCTTGGCCGCTTCAACCATGCGCTGGTCTGCATCCACGCCAGTGACGATCGCGCCCAACTGCGCCAACCGCTCGGTGAGTTGCCCGTCGCCGCAACCAAGGTCGAGTATTCGCTCTCCGGCCTTTGGCCCAAGCCACTCAACCACGCCTCCCGCAAGTCCGTGCACAAATCCGGCGTTTTGAGCGTATGCCGCGGGGTCCCATGTCTGCGCCATGCATCACCTCCACACTCAGTGTGAAGGAAAAACAATTATAAGTCGAAGTAATTAAGAATTGGTTTCATATAACGATTTTTTATGACAACACCAGCTCCCAATAACCGCCTAAGAACCTTCTAGATCGACTGCACAGGAATGAGCGTGACATCGTCGACCAGCCCGACTTCCTTCTGCACGAACGGCTCGCCATACTTGACGCCCGCAAGCAAGCCATAGTGCCGCGCCTCGGCAAACGTGCGCTCGCGAATCTCTTCCTCCGCTACGAACAATCCGCTGCCCGCAGCCTGATTCGCATATTGCGACCGATATGCCATGAGCGATGCGTGCCGCTGCTCGATGAACGGCGTGATGTCGACAATGAAGCTTGGCCGCACATCGGCATAAAGACTGGCATAAATAATCTTGAAGGGCCTGTGCGGCGCAGCATCGGTCTTCACGCTTGCGAGTCCTGAGAGGAATGACGCATCATAGCCGAGTGTGGCCACGATTGCGTGATCGGGATGACGCGCCTGCCAATAAGGAAGAATGACGACGCGCGGCCTGAGGCGCCGCAGCACGGTCGCGATCTTCTTCCGGTTTCCGAGCGTATTTTCGATTGCGCCGTCGGGCATGTCGAGTGCGTCGCGCCAGCCCACTCCCAAAATCCGCGCCGCTTCGTTCGCTTCGCGTTCCCGCTCTTCCGCGCTGCCGCGTGTTCCAGCTTCGCCGCGGGTCAGGTCGAGAATTGCAGTGCGAAGCCCGCGCGAAGCCATGCGCAACAGCGTTCCGCCGCAGGTCTGTTCCACATCGTCACGGTGAGCCGCAATCGCCAGCACATCGCACTCGGCCACAGCTTTAAACCTTGCGGCTTCGGTTGATCTAGCGGATCGCATTGGGATCAATACACTGTGTTGTTGGCGTCCGTCAGCCCATCCATGTAGGCCACGTCATATGCCGTTCCCGTGACTGTGACGAACTGGTTGTTGATTGACGATCCATCCACGGTAGAGAAGATGTACACCTGCCCGCCTTCAGCCGTGTAAATCTTGTGCAGTCCAGTGACGCCGGCAACACCCGTAGCATCGCCAATGTACGGCTCAATGAGCGTCACGGTATTGGTCGAGGTGTTGAACATCGTCAGGCAGCCGTAAGGCTGGCCAGTCGCCGCCCGCACGCCCAGGTTGCACTTGCTCATCGCGATCCACAGCGTGTTGTCGTCAGCTTCAAGCATGCGGCTCGTTGCCCCGGGTTCGCCATCGCTTATCGAGATTGGGTTACCCGCCGTGTAGCTGGTCAGGTTCACAATTGTCAGGTTGCCGGTGAATAGTGTCTGTCCCTGCACTTGCTCCGGTTGCTGCCCAACCACGTACATCGTTGTTGTATCAACAAGTGCATTACTCGCCCCGCCCGGAATCGGCAGGTTGCTGCCGGCAAGCTGTGCGGTTGTCGGAAGTGTCCCCGACTGCTGCCCGAGAATGAAGATCATCGGCCCGATTGGCAGAGTGGTGATGGAAGCTTTGCTGCCCCCGCACTCTGGACCGCAGTTGAGCACGTATGCGGTACCGCCATCAGCTGAGAAAACAGCCTTGATCGGCCTGTCAAATGCGAGAGGCGCGCCGTAGTAGCTTCCAGTGGCGTCCACATGGTCCGGGCTCTGCGCCTGGAGCAGGCACCAGGTTGGAGCGTTCAGAGGCTCGCAATCCACCGCTGCCTTTGGCCAGGTGGTTGGCCCGCCGGAAAAATTCGTAATCTGAGCGGCAGTGAGCTTGATGGGGTAGTAGAGGTAGTTCGAATTCTGAACGAATGCCAGCGCGATCGATCCACCAGGGTTCACGCTTACCCGATAGACACCGGGTAGGCTCAGTGGGATGCCGCTGCTATTCGTATGGTCAAGGACGGTCAGCACGTGAGACTGCTGGCTGGCTGCGAAAGTGTAGTTTTGATTGCGCGTTACAAAAATGCTTGAAGAGAGCCCATTCAGCCCGCTTTGCGTCGAGCTTACGTTCTCCTTTGCATAGTTCACGACGCTGAAACTGCCGTCACCGGAGCCATAGACCCCACCAAGCTGCTGCTCAGGCATGTTCTGAATGGTGATCGGTAGCGCACCTGAAAAACCCGAAATAGAAAAGCCGGCTGGGGTACCGGTGAACCCGCTGCGGATGTCGTAATAGGCGTCGACAAACGCCAGGGACCCTCTGCTAAACGCGCTGGCGTTCTGAACCGCGATGAGAACGCGGTTCGTGAGCTTGCTGGGGGGCAGGACGCGCCCTGCAAAGTAGGATTCAGTGCCGCAACCGGCAAGAGCAACTGCGACCCCAAGAGCCGCGGCAGCGCTTATCCAAAGACTTCTTTTATTCAAAATCACTTACCTCAACAGAACGAGCGGAGCGAACCGCATATCGATATCGGCGGCCACAGCCGCTGAGTGAATAAGTCGTCGACGGTTTCCAGCCGAAGCAGTTGATTTCAAAAGCCTCCGGCCGGCTAAATGTCCAGTGGACCAGACCGTCTAAATTCCAGCGAATAACAATCGAAGTATAGCAAAGCGGGCCTCCCTGGCGCGGCCTCGACGCATCGCCGAATTGGGCAAAAACCGGAGGTCACGACCGCATCTTTGCTCCCTCCGCCGTCATCTGCTTCAATGAGAGACGCCTTTCCGGTCAATGCGATAGCATGGCAATACAATGCCGAAGTTTTCCGACCTCTTTGCCAACCGTACTGTGCTTGCAGATGGCGCCATGGGAACTGTCCTTTATGCCCGTGGGATCACCATCAATCGTTGCTACGACGAGTTGAACCTGACAGACCCAAGGCTGATTCTTTCCATCCACGAGGAATACCTGCAGGCAGGCGCGGAGATTCTCGAAACCAACACCTTTGGAGCCAACCGCTTCCGGCTCGCGCGCCACAGTTTGGCTGGCAAGGTGGCCGAGATCAACGCTGCCGGTGTCAGCTTGGCCCGCCAGGCTGCGGACCACCTGAAAGAAAAGCAGGCAGGAGACGCATGGGTGGGTGGGTCGATTGGTCCGCTGGGCGTGCGCCTCGAACCCCTCGGCAAAACCGGCCTCGACGAAGCCCGCGAAGCATTCTCTGAGCAGATTGCGGCGCTCGCCGCTGCCGGGGTTGACCTGCTCATCATCGAAACTATGCCAGCGCTGAATGAGGCGCAACAAGCCCTCATCGCCGCCCGCGAGACAGCGCCCGACCTGCCTGTGCTGGTCATGGTCACGGTAGACGACGACAGCAACTGCCTCGACGGCTCTTCACCGGCCCAGGCTGCCGCGCTCCTTACCGAGTGGGGTGCAGATGCAATTGGTGTCAACTGCTCCACTGGTCCTGCCACCGTGCTCACGGCAATTGAGGCAATGCGCGGAGCCACCGACCTGCCGCTCGCAGCAATGCCCAATGCTGGCATGCCGCGCGCGGTCGAAGGCCGAAACATCTATCTCTGTTCACCGGAATATATGGCCAGCTTTGCGCGCAAGGCGATTCTCGCCGGCGCCCAGGTAGTCGGCGGCTGTTGCGGAACCACGCCCAATCACGTCCGCGCCATGCGCTCGGCGATGCGTGCCATCGACGCCCAGGCACGCATTGAAGTCCACGAGGCTGCGCCTGCGCTCAGCACTGAAACACCTCCATCTCCATTGGCGGAACGGTCCCACATCGGCAGCCTCGTTCATCGCGGCGAGTTCGTCACCCTCGTTGAAATCGTCCCGCCCCGCGGTATCGATTGCAGCAAAGAGATTGAGGGTGCTCGCTCTCTTGCAGCTTTGGGCGTGCACGCCATTAACGTGCCCGATTCGCCCCGCGCATCGGCGCGCATGAGCGCGCAGAGCCTGTGCATCCAGATTCAGCAACACACCGGCATCGAAACGGTGCTGCACTACACCTGCCGCGATCGCAATATTCTATCCATTCAGTCTGACCTGCTCGGCGCATCGTCCATCGGCCTGCGAAATATCCTCTGCTTAACCGGCGACCCGCCCAAGCTCGGTAACTACCCTGACGCAACAGCCGTCTTCGACGTAGACGCGATCGGCCTCGTGAACATTGTGCGCAGACTCAACCACGGGCTCGACATCGGCTCGAACTCAATCGGCGCCAGCACCAACTTCACAATCGCCGTTGCGGCAAACCCCGGCGTCCCGGACATCGAACACGAGCTGCGACGCTTTGAATACAAGGTAGAAGCCGGTGCGGAGTACGCGATCACCCAGCCCGTCTTTGATCTGCGTCTGCTCGAAGTGTTTCTCAAGCGAATCGAGGGCCACAGAATTCCCGTCATCGCCGGCATCTGGCCGCTCACCAGCCTTCGCAACGCCGAATTCATGAAAAACGATCTGCGCGTCTCCATGCCCGACGACATCATGTCCCGTATGGCTGCGGTCGACTCCCCAGACGCAGCACGCAAAGAAGGAATCAAGATCGCACAGGAGATGCTTGAAGCAGTCCGGCCTCTGGTGCAGGGCGTCCAGGTCAGCGCGCCATTTGGCCGCTACTCGGCTGCCGCAGAGGTTATGGCAAGCGTGCTACCAAAGAGCAAATCGGAGTAAGCACCATGGCATCGTTTGAAGAATCGCTGAAGAAGCTCGAAACTATCGTCGACAAACTGGAGAAGGGTGACCTTGCTCTGGAGGAGTCGCTCAAGCTCTTCGAAGAAGGTGTTGGCCTCTCAGCCGCGTGCAAACAGGAACTCGACGCAGCCGAGGGCAAAGTCCAGATGCTTGTCAAGCAGCGCGATGGCTCCGTAAAGGCCGAACCCTTTCTCACTGAAAAGCCGTTTTAGAACCTTGGACCGGCACCCAGACACTCGGACCCGCGCTCTGTCATTCCACGAGCACTACTTCCCGCGCAACGACGACCAGTGAGCATCGCGTATCTGCCATCGCCCATCCCGTAACTCTGCAATCCCCGTAAAATACCCCCGCTCCTGAACGAGTTTCCCGCTTACCGGCTCCTGCTCTTCAAAATATGAAGCAGCAACAACCGCGAACTTCGACGTGAGCGGGTCTACGCGAAGATCATTCCCCCACTCCAGTCGAATGCTCTTGATCGTGCCCGCAAAATCATGGATCCCCTGCGACGCGGCGGCGCTATCTGGAAACGCCATTTGACCATCATCGACCATAAAGAAAGCGGGCGAATCCGCAAAGTGTTTACTCCACGCCACAGGACCGTCGTGTGTCACGTCACGCGCTATCGTTGCCATGAAGCTCCGCACAGCCCCTTCGACCCGCGTGGCTTCGCCAACATTTATCGGCTTCGTAGGGCTCTCCGATGCGCTTTGTCCACCAGCCTGACCAACGACCAAAACTGCGAATAGCGGCAACCACACACAGATACGCCTCACAAGACCTCCCTTTCGCGCAAAGCAAACCACCTTCAACCTTGCCACAGTCAAACCCAATCAAGCCGCCGGCGTCTCTTGGGCAATAAATCGAAGGCTATTTCGATCCGGATCGCGAACGTACATTTCGCGCGTGCCCCAAGTCTGATCCACCGGCTCCACATCGACAGCAATCTCTGCGGCCACGAACTCATCGTAAAGTGCATCGACATCGTCGAGGTGAAAATTAACCACGCCGCCCGCAACACCATCACCGGAAAACGAAGACAGGATGATCCACACCTCATCCCGCGATAAAGCCATGTAGCAGGGATCAGCATGCGGGCTTGCGGGACTCACATGCGGGCCATGCGCGTACTCGATACGAAAACCAAGACGCGCGTAAAACTCTACCGCAGCCTGCGCATTCGAAACATGCAACACCGGCATGGCTGACTCGAGCATCATTCCCTCCCGCCTTCGGCTTCAGTCTGCCCTTTCCTTTTCGCGGCGTCGGGCCAGGCGCGCCAGCGTTGCCTGCTCGCGAAGAACCTGCTGCAATGGCCTCGCTGGCGTCCCAAAGTGCACTGTGCCGGGCTTTAGTCCCTTGTTCGTCAACTTGCTGCCGTTGAACACGCCCGACTGCCCTCCCAGAATCACCCCTGGGCCAATGGTCGCGTGATCGCCAACGCCCACCTGCCCAGCGATCACAGCACCATTTCCAACCGTGCTCGATCCAGAGATGCCAGTTCCCATCACGAGAATTACGTCCTCGCCAATGTCGCAGTTGTGCCCCACGTGCACCAGGTTGTCGATCTTTGTCCCCCGGCCAATGCGCGTCTGCCTGAGCGCTCCCCGGTCCACAGTCGAGTTCGCCCCAATCTCTACATCGTCCTCGATCAGCAGCGTCCCCTGCTGCGGAAACTGCGTGTATGCTCCCGTCTTCATGTCGCGCACATAACCGAAACCATCCGCGCCCAGCACCGCCCCTGCATGCACAACCACGCGGTTGCCAAGCGAGCAGCCCTGGTAGATTGTCACCCGCGGATAGACATGGCAGTTGTCGCCGATCGAGACATACGAACCAATCACGCAGCCGGCCTCAATGCGAGTGCCGTCGCCAATCCTCGCCACCTGACCGATCACGACGTTGGCCCCGATCGTAACGCCCTCGCCGATCTCCGCCAGCGGGCCGATGATGGCCGTTGAATGAACACCCTCGGGATCGAGAGGGCGAGAGAGCATGCGGGCGGCGCGAGAAAACCAAAGTCGAGGTTCTTCTGCCTCAACAATCGCAATGTCTATCGGTACGACCAAGGCAGCAGCCACCCCTGGTGCCAGCACCACCGCCGAAGCTCCACTCGCCAAGGCCTTGTCGGCCGTCGCTCCGTCTTCGGCAAACACCAGGTCCATCGAACTGGCAGAGCTCACGTCATCTACGCCGATCAGCAGGGTCTCCCGGCTACCTTGGACGAGCCTTCCGCCCAGCGCTTTCACCAAATCGCCTAGCGTCATGTCTGCCTCTCTAGTAGAGCCCTGGCTCACCCGCTGGCCGAGTCTTCCATCGACGATGAATCCAGAGCCACTGGTCAGGATAGCGCCGAATCCACGACTCGGTGACCGCAGCGCATTGCTGTGTCGCTCGAAGAATATCCCCTCCCATGTTGCCTGTGCGTAAAATCTCGATCTCCTGCCCGAAATGCAGCACGTACCGCCCCTCTGACTTCTCCCAGAGCATGAACCCTGGCACAACAGCAGCGCCGGTCTTGCAGGCAATGTGGGCCAACCCAGTTGCCGTGCAAGCCGGCCGCTCGAAGAACTCCACAAACTCCCCCTGCGGCGGAGTCATATTCGTGTCCATAAGAATGCCAACAGTCCCGCCTGCTCTCATTGAGGCCAGTAGTCCGCGCCCAAAATCGTCCTTGTGGATCACTTGATTGCCGTGCATGCATCGGACCGCGTTGACCCATGCGTCAAGCCGCCTGTTGTCCAGCCGCCGAATTACCATGCCCATCGGATGCCCCATCATCGAGTGGTAGAAGCTGGATAGCTCCCATGCGCCTAGATGACCGGTAACGATGAGCACTCCCTTACCGCGAGCCTGCGCGGCGAGGTAGTTGCCCAAGCCTTCGGTCCGCAGCCAGTTGGTCGTATTCTGGGGCGTGTAACGGGTCATCCGGCAGAATTCAACCAACTGCCAGCCAAGATGCCGGTAAACTCCGCGCAGAATCTCTGCCCTTGACTCTTCTGAGAGTTCCGGCAGTGCCAGAGAAAGATTCCGCACACCCACTCGGCGCAGGCGGCCCAGGGCCCAATACACCGTCACTGCCAGCAGCCCGGCAAACATCCGGGCGAGCCCGCGCGGAACTCTACCCAGCGTCTTGGCGACCGCCACCACCAGCCAGAACTCAATGGTCTCCCGCATGAAGGACAGTGTCTAGTGTATCGAGGCCCAGCGGGCACGGTCGAAGAGCGGCCGAAGGCCGATCGCATTCAGGAACTCCGGGCGCTTGCATGGGGCGTCCGGAGCCCAAATGCGTTCACCAGAAAGAGGTGCTACTTGTGAGCCGCCTTGGCAGCCACGAAGTACGCAGCGACGGTGCGCACAAACGGCACCGCATCGGCCGGCACTGGAACGCTTCCTTCCAGAATCTCATCAAACTTGTGCGGTGCGCCATAGAAGATCTGCGTGTCCTCTGAGTTCTGGCTCACGCTGGTGCCGCCAAGGTCGATTCCGGCAAAGAGGCCTTTGGCCCGCGAGTAGCTCAGCAGCTCGGCACCCATCTTCCAGTCCGTCGATGCTTCGCCACTGCGTCCCACCGGACCAGCCGCCGCAGATGCGTCGCCGCCAATCTTGAACTTGTCCTTCAGCAGGTCCTGCATCCCCCGGCTGTTTACTGCAACCAGAACCAGATCCGTTGCCTGTCCGCCGGCTTGGAACCCGAACGAGCCGCCTGCCATGCGAATGAATACTGGTGCGCTCCAGCCGTGGCCGGTGCGGCAGGTAACAACCCCCTGCCCATAGGTAGCACCAACTACGAACGCGCCCTTGAGCATGCCGGGCACTACGGCTACGCAGGTGGCCTGGCGAAGAATGTTCGAGGGTATGGTCTTGTCTTGGGCTCCCATGATCGCGTCGAGGACTGTCTTTGCGTTGTCAACGCGCGTCTTCAAATCCTCGCGCGATGATGCGTTCGCAGTCGATGAAAGACAAACGCAGATGGTGAGAAGTGCAATGGCTTTTTTCATTTTCTCGATTCCTTTCCCATCCAACACGGATGGATGCGGGGGGTAGGTTGCGCATCGTGAAGAATGCCGGCGTTGAGCAGGCATTGCGATTTGGTCGGTTAACAAAGCCAGTCTTGCTTTCCGGAAATCAGCGTGGAACAGGGAAGAAGTTCGCGCAGAATCTTCTGTGACAGCCTACAACATTTCATGCAATTCGAGGGAATTGAACGCGCAGAGCGCCGAAGCCATCATGCGGCTCCAGCGCTTCAATGCACATTCAATTGAGGGAGGGCAAAAAAAGAAACTCGGATCCAGCCGGGAAGACCAGAAGATCGCGGACCGGAAAAAAGAGGAGTTCTCAGGAAACATGGAAAACATGCGCCCTGAGAACTCCTTCCCCAGATCTGCGTTGTTTCTAGAGTGAGTATGTAGCGGAGTCGATTTCCCCGCAAGGGTACATAAGTATCGAATATTTAAGTAATAGGAAAATGTTAACCAACTAGCAAATAAGGCATTCCGACGATACAAAGCACGCAGAATTGGAACTCCTCCTCCCCCTTCAGATATGTCTTTCGGCTTCAGACAGGACTGGGAGTTGGGAGGTGAGACGATTCCACGCGAAGCGCATACACCCGCGCATGCAACCCGGATCGCTCAAAAAACAAAAAAAGAGGAGTTTCCATGCCGCATGGATTACATGCTGCCTGGAAACTCCTTCCCCAGATCTGCGTTGTTTCTGAAACCAGTGTCTGAGAGATCACGATCCCCCACAAGGTCACTGAAGGGTTGTGCCTTTAAGTAACCGCTGAAGATTATCAATCAGTAAATACCACTCCACCCGCCGACCGCTGCTGTCCCGTCTTGCTGGTATGAGCCGCCATAGGCCGATGAAGCGCGCTCATCGAGAGCTCAATCCGATTGTCTGCGCCCGTCTTACGCATTAACCTGCCCACATGCGCCTTCACCGTCCGTTCCTCGATGCCAAGCTGATGAGCGATCTCGCGGTTCGAGCGCGCTTGCAAAATGTGGTCCAGAACCTGCTTCTCCCGATCAGTCAGGTGGGGATTCGTTCGCGAGATCGCTGTATCCGGAACCTTGAGCAGCCGGTCGATCAACTTCGACATCAGCCGCCTTGAAGCCCAAATCGACCCACCTGTAACCACTTCGATAGCCATGCGCACCACCTCTGGGCTCGCCGTCATCCCCAGCCACGCCCGCGCACCGGCAATAATCGTCTCCAGCACCAGTTCATCGTCGCCCTCGGGGCCAATGACAATCACTTTCACTGAGGGCCGCGCGCGACGAACGGTGGCCAGAGTCTGCATGTTCACTGACGATGACTGTAGGTCGAGTACCAGGTACTCAAGTGAACGGCTTGACAGCAATTGCTCGAATGTTCCCACCAATGGCACCAGTTTCGCCCCACCATCGGTTGCAGGCTGCTCGAAGATGCAGGTAAGGCCTTCCAGACGGATCGGCTCATCGGAAAACAATCCGATCTCAATTGGTTCGTGATTCCTGAGCGAGGACATTTGCTTTCCCCCCGGAATGACTTAAGGAGGACTGGGCCCATTGGCCGGCGGCATTCCGCGCTCCGGCGCAACTCCTGAAAACCTGTCGTGTCCGCTATCGATCAACTCGGCTGTCGAGCCCAGGCCTAGAGCTTGGGAAGAACAATGCCTTGCTGGTTTTGATACTTGCCCTTGCGGTCGGCATAACTGACCTCGCAGACTTCATCGGAGCGGAAGAACAGAATCTGGCATAATCCTTCGTTGGCGTATACCTTGGCCGGCAAAGGGGTGGTATTTGAAATCTCGAGGGTAACGAATCCCTCCCACTCCGGCTCAAACGGCGTTACGTTCACAATGATTCCGCAACGCGCATAGGTTGACTTTCCAACGCAAATCGTTAATACATCACGGGGAATTCGGAAGTATTCAATGGAACGGGCCAGGGCGAATGAGTTCGGGGGGACGATCACGGATTCGGCCTGGACTGAAACAAACGAGCGCTCATCAAAAGCCTTCGGGTCGATTATGGCGCTGTTCACATTGGTAAAGATCTTGAACTCGTCGGAAACTCGAAGATCATAACCATAGGAAGAGAGTCCATAAGATATTACTCCTTCCCGAACCTGTTTTTCGCTGAAGGGTTCGATCATCCGGTGATTGACGGCCTGTTCCCTGATCCAACGGTCGCTCTGAATTGCCATGCATCTCCCGGTCCGGTGAGAATTTCTCTCTTCCGGAAAATCTTTCGTGCATTTTCGAACTTCGGTGTTTAGCTTACGCGATGTAGCAGATTTTGACAATCCATCTGGAATGCGGAGTTATGCACCTGCGCAATCCACATTTAGCTCGTTTGTTATCCTCCAACAACCTGCGCGCAAACTGCTCGGTGTTTCTTCATGCGAAACTTATACGTTATCAGCTCTCATTTTCGCTAAATCTCGGAAAACTGTAGCATGAGCGCAAGAAAGCGTAGTACATTCATTTCAGTCGCCCCAGCGAGGTTACTCCTTTGATTAAACAAGACATCGTCCATCACGTAATCGAGCGCACGGGACTCCCACGCACAAAAGCAGAGTCGGCGGTGGATACGGTTTTCGAAGGTCTTAAGCAGGCTCTGGCCGCCGGTGAGCGCATAGAGCTCCGCGGCTTCGGCGTCTTCAGCGTCCGTGCACGCAAAACCGGCATCGGGCGCAATCCCCGTACCGGTACCGAGGTCAACATCACCCCCGGCAAAGCCGTCCGCTTCAAACCCGGCAAAGAACTCCACACCATCGCAACCGGCGAAGCTCCCAAAAGCTAGCCTGCTCGACAGACATTCCTTCCAGCGCAGAAGCCGGTGCAGGTTAAGGCAGTCTGTGTGCCTAACTCCGCGCAAATTTTCAGCCCCCCATCACGCCACGGATGCAGCCGACGCCTTCATTAAGCTAGGCATTTGATGGGTGCTCGAGCTACCCAAGTCAATTTCACAGCGACGTTGAGCCGCTTCAGACCGAGAACGACCGATGACCGAAACCGTGCCTACAAATCCCGCCCTGTTTGAGAGCCAGCCGATTCGTCGAGTGTACGAAAAAGCTACGGAGACATGGTGGTTTTCGGTCGTCGACATCATCCGCGTCCTCACACAGCAGGCAGACGCGACTGTTGCCCGGAAATACTGGAACAAACTCAAACAGCGCCTGCGCGAGGAGGGCAGTGAACTGGTGACAAACTGTCACCAGTTGAAACTGACGGCCGAAGACGGGAAGCAGCGGCTCACCGATGTTGCCGACGCAGAGACGCTGCTGCGTCTGGTTCAGTCCGTTCCCAGCCCGAAGGCCGAGCCCGTCAAGCTCTGGCTGGCGAAGGTGGGCTACGAGCGGATGCAGGAGATCGCCGATCCGGCTTTGGCGCTGGAGCGGACCCGGGAAAATTGGCGGAGGCTGGGCCGCAGTGAAAAGTGGATCACCCAGCGGATGACCGGCCAGGAAACACGCAATAAACTGACCGACTATTGGGCCACACACGAGATCAAGCAGGGAGAGGAGTTCGCCATCCTTACCAATCTCATTCACGAGGAATGGTCCGGCGCCTCGGTGAAAGGGCATAAAGAGATAAAGGGGCTTGAAAGCCAGAATCTTCGCGATCATATGAGCGAGGCCGAACTCATCTTCACTGCCCTGGCCGAGCTTTCTACGCGCCAGATCGCGGAGACCGAGGCGGCGGTGGGACTGCCCGCCAACAAAAAGGCCGCAAAGAGCGGCGGTGGAATTGCCCGGCGCGCCCGGGTCGAGCTGGAAAGCAAGACCGGCCGCAAGGTGGTTACCGGCGAGAACTATCTGCCGCCGGGGAAGTCGAAAAATCTTCCCAAACTCTAGTCCGGAAGGCCTGACCCCGGACCTGAGATACTTTCGTATGGATTCTCCGCTGGTGGCGTCTATCCTCATGCTGGCTGGCGGACTCCTCGGCCTTTCCCTCTTGGCCCTTGGCGCAGTCCTGGTTCACGAAGCTGGCCACGCCGCCGCAGCGGTCTTGCTCGGGCTTCGTGTCATGGCAGTGAGGGTGGGCCCAATCCAAATCAAGCGGCCCAAGTCCTGGAATTGGACGCTGGCACAGCATGACCTTCTCACAGGCTTTGTGCAAGTCCAGTTTCGCAAGATACCAGGACGGTGGGCGAAGTGGAACCTCTTGGCGTTTATTCTTGCTGGGCCGTCTGCAAACATCGTACCTGCTCTTGTGACGGCGCCCCTATTGCGCGGCGATAGTGTCGCCGCCAATATCGGTGGCCTCTTCATGCTGGTTTCAGCTTTGGTGGGAGTCGCAAACCTGATCCCCTCCAAGATCAGAGGAAAAGAGAGCGACGGCACTAAGGTCTATCAACTGCTGTTCACCCGGAAAAAGCGGGACGAGTTGCTCTTTCTATGCAGCCTCATATGCCGTATAGAAGAAGTTTTAGCCCTCTATAAGGCTCGGCAGTTTCAGCAGGCATCCAGTAAGGCCGAGGAGCTAGTCAGGATTTGCGCTGCCTTTCCCTCCCTTGAATCGAATGCAGGCTTGATGCAACGGCTCACCGGCCTCCGGGACAGTCTCCAAAAACACTCGCCTGACACTGAGGACTCAATGGATTCGGCCGCAACCAGCCAGGCCTAGGACACGCTGGTCATCGCGTCCCCTTTTTCAGATCACTACATCAGCCGCAGTGCATCCACATCCACAATCAGGTTTCGCCGCGGAATCTCCTTGGCATCCCCATGCGCCAGCATCCCGTGCAGGGCAGCATTCAGCGCGCTCCGCTTCTCGGCCTTCAAAATCATGTGAAACCGGTAAGTCCCCTTGATCCGCGGAATCGGTGCTGTACAAGGCCCCAGCACCCTCACTCCCGGCGGCGCAGCCTTCTCAAACCATTTGCCCAGCACCGTCGACCACGCCACAGCCTCTTCCAGCTTCTGCGATTGAATCAGCACGTTGGCCAGCACGCCAAACGGCGGATAATGCATCCACCGGCGAAACTTCAACTCGCGCTCCACAAAGCTCGGGTAATCGTGCTTGGCCGCGGCCATGATCGCGTAGTGATCTGGATAATACGTCTGCACAACCACACGCCCCGGCAATTCTCCACGCCCCGCCCTGCCCGATACCTGCGTCATCAACTGAAACACCCGCTCTGCTGCGCGAAAGTCGGGCATAGACAAAGAATGATCGCAGCCCACAACTCCCACCAGCGTCACTCCATGAATGTCGTGCCCCTTGGCGATCATCTGCGTGCCCACCAGCAGATTGATCTCGCCCGAGTGCAACCTCGCCAGCAGCCTCTCCAATTCTCCCCGCCCTCGCACAGTATCGCGATCCATCCGCCCGATCCGTGCCGCTGGAAAGATCTCCGCCAGTCGCTCTTCACCCTGCTCCGACCCCGCGCCCAGGTAATACAAATGCTCGCTCTCGCACTTCGGGCAGCGCGCCGGCACCGTCCGCCTGTAGCCGCAGTAGTGGCACTCCAGCCGCTGTCCTTCCCGCGCTATCCCTGCGCCATCCTCAGCCGGCTTGTGATGCGTCAACGAAATCGCGCAGTTCTGGCATTCGAGTTTTGCTCCGCATGCCCTGCACAGCACCGAGTATGAATACCCGCGCCGGTTCAGCAGAATCAGCGCCTGCTCATTGCGGTCCAGTGCCTGCTGCGTCTCCTCCACCAGTGAACGAGAAAAAAGTTGCTCCTTGCCCGTCTCCTGAAACTCCCTCCGCATGTCGATCACTTCCACCTCGGGCAGGGGCCGGTTCATCACGCGGTCGCGCATCTCAATACGCTGATACTTCTTCAGCACTGAGTTCTGCCAGCTCTCCAACGAAGGCGTCGCGGATCCCAGCACCACCACCGCTCCGGCCAGCTTGCCCCGCATCACCGCTACATCGCGACCGTTGTAGCGCGGCGTCTCTTCCTGCTTGTAGCTCTGGTCGTGCTCCTCGTCCACCAGGATGAGCCCAAGATTCGGCGCAGGCGCAAATATAGCCGACCGCGTTCCCACCACAATCGGAGCATCCCCGCGCTTGATCCGTCGCCACTGCTCGCTGCGTTCCTCGGGCGTCAGCGCGGAGTGCAGCAGCGCCACACGCTGCCCAAACGCAGCATCCAGCAACCCCGCCGTCTGCGGAGTCAGCCCAATCTCCGGTACCAGCAGGATCGACGACATCCCTCGATCAAGCGCCCTCTGCATCGCCGCCAGGTACACCGCTGTCTTGCCTGACCCAGTCACTCCGTGCAACAGAAACGGTCGAAATGCACCCAGCCCCGCGACGATGCACGCCAGCGCTTCCGTCTGCGGCTCGTTCAGTGGGAACGGCTGAGCGGCAGGCACCAGCCCTCCCAGCCGAAACATCGCGGGGCGCTCGTCAATGCGCACCAGCCCGCGCCGCACCAGCGTTTGCAGCGTCGACGACGGCAGCCCCATCGCCCGCAGCCCTGCCAAAGGCATCTCGCCACCGCAGGCAGCCAGCTCCGCCAGAATCGCCTGCTGATTCTGCGTCAACGTAGGCAGGCGCGAATCCGAAACCAGTACGCAGAATCGCTCCACGCGCCGCGCATCCCGCTCCACAGCAAGCGTCTCGCGCGCGATCAGCTTCCGCCGCACCAGCGACGCCAGCAACGGCAACGATGCCGCAGTCGCCGTGCGCAACGTCGAAACCTTCACCGGCTCCCCGCTGGCCAGCCGCTCCAGCACCTTCCGTTCAATGTCCTGGTCTTCCCGCGACAACCGGCTCCGTCGTGCGCTCCGCCTGCCTTCCGCCTTCAGCAGGCCCGTCTCACCTTCCCGCGTTTTCGCCAGCGCATCCCTGCCCTGATCGCTGATCCTGTAATAGACCGTCCGCTTAACCTCGGCCATCAGCGGCAGCATCCCGCGCAGCACCTCGCCCAGCGGCGCCAGGTAGTACTGCGCCATCCACTCGGCTAGAGTCAGCAGCTGGTCGCTCAGCAACGGCTCAGGGTCAAGCACCGCCTCCAGAAATCTCACTTGAAAATCCGGCGGCGCAGTAACTGCGACCGCCGTCACCACTCCGATCAGTTTTTCGGTTTTAAACGGCACAATCACCCGAGCGCCCCGCTGCGGCAACTGCCCTTCCCTGATCGCGTAGGTGAACGTCCGGTCGATCGGGACAGGCAGCGCGACTTCGCAGTAGGAGGGCATGAGGGGTACACACAAGTTTAGGCGATTGGCGGCATGTGCAATTCCCGCCACCCTTGAGGAGAACCGTGTCCCGCAAATCATATGCCCGAAACCGCCGAAGCAAAGTACAATTCATTGCTGATGACTCCCATAGCCAAGAAGACCTCTTCTAAGACAGCTCCGGCCCCCGCTCCCCAGCCGGTCGACCTTGCCAAAGCCAAGCACCCGCTCACCATCTGCATCGACATTGGTGGCTCAGGGCTCAAAGCCATGGTCCTCGACGCCGACGGAAAACCCGTAAGCGAGCGCCAGCGCGTCCACACACCGAAGATTCCCACACCGCGCGCCGTGCTCAAATCGTTGGAGCAGTTGAGGGAGCTCTCGCCGCATTTCGACCGTGTCTCGGTCGGCTTCCCCGGCGTCATCAAGCACGGCTGCACCTATCTAGGCTTCAACCTCCACCCCCTGTGGGCCAAGGGCTTTCCGCTGCAAAAGGAACTCGAGAAGATGTGGCACAAGCCCGTTCGTGTCGGCAACGACGCAGATGTCGCAGGTTACGGCGCCATCAAGGGCAAGGGCGTTGAACTCGTGCTCACGCTCGGCACAGGCATGGGCGCTGCGTTGTTCGTCAACGGCCACCTGGTCCCCGGCCTCGAACTCGGCCACCATCCCTGGATGAAGAAGACCTACGAGGACTACCTGGGCCGGCGCGGCCTCGACAAATTCGGCAAAAACCGCTGGAACACCTTCGTCCTCAAGGGCATCAAGGAAACTGAAAAGCTTTTCAACTGGGATCACCTCTACATCGGCGGCGGAAACACCAAGAAGCTGAACTTCAAGCTTCCTCCAAACGTGAGCATAATCTCCAACGCAGAGGGAATCCTCGGCGGCGTTCTGCTCTGGAAGGACCAGGGCTGAGGCGAATTCTGAGGTTGGAAGGCAGATGTTCCGCTTGCATCACCATCGCGCCACGGTTGTCCTGCCCCAGAATTAAGGCTACGATCAATAGAGGGGGAGAAATTATGGCAGCTTTGGATTGGTCGCTTTGCCCCGCTGTTGAAAGCGTTCCCGAACGGCGCAGTGGCGCTTGGGTGTTTCGCGGCACTCGTATGCCTGTAGCCACCGTATTTGAGAATCTTGAAGCTGGGTCGAGTATCGAGGAGATCGTTGAGCAATTCCATGTAACCCCAGAGCAGATTCAGGCCGTCCTCGAGTTTGCCGCCCGCAGTCTCGATGCGCCGCCGGCCCTGGTCGCACCGGCTCAACCCCCCCATGCGTATTCTCTTTGACCACGGCACGCCAAGCGGCATCGCGAACGCGCTGACGGCTCATCAGATTACAGAGGCAAGGGATCGCGGGTGGGAGACCCTCTCCAATGGCGATCTGCTGAAGGCAGCGGAGGATGAAGGATTTGATCTGCTGCTCACAACCGACAAGAGAATCCGTTACCAGCAGAATTTGACCGGACGCAAAATCGCCATTGCTGTTCTGGGTAACTCAACCTGGCGGATCGTGCGCCTGCATTTGGCGAAAATAGCCGCTGCCGTCGATGAAACCACTCCGGGCAGCTATGTGGAGATCGAGATTCCGTTCAATTGACTGCCAACTCCCATCGGTGATTGTCAGAAACATTCGCCAGCCCGAGCATTTTGGATGTGCCCTAACAACTCCCGCCAGCGCTCCCGAAGCCTCGGACCTCGACGAGCAGACGGTTGATTCTATGCTGCGCGCTCCGCGTATCCGCTGGCAAATCCGCCCAATTGCCCGTATGCTGGACTCGACTTCCTCTGGGCATTCGGCGATCTATGGATGGCTCTCTTCTGAAAGGCAAATCTTGTTCCTCGTGGCCCCACGGCTGCGTGGCTGCGACAGTATGCCTGCTTGTTTCCGTCATCACCTTCCATGCTGCCGCGCAATCAAAAGGCTTCGTCCTGGGCGACTCAGTCGCTCCTCAAGGTCGGCGTCTCGCCCTTGTCATCGGCAACAAGGACTACTCCTGGAAGCCCCTTGCCAACCCAGTCAACGACGCCATCGATGTTGCGGCAGCGCTTGAACGCGATGGCTTCAAGGTCCACCTCGCCACCAATCTCAGATTCCGCGACCCCAGCCCAGCCCACGAGATGAAGTCCGTCGTCCGCCAGTTTGTCGAGTCGGTCCACAAGAATGACTTCGCCTTCGTCTACTACTCCGGCCACGGAGTCGAGGTGCGCGGAACCAACTACCTGCTTCCCATCGATCTCCCCGCCGACGCCACCGCCGGCACGATCAGAGACGAGGCCATCGCCGCTCAAGACCTCGTCAGCGACCTTCAGGATCAAGGCGCTTCCGTCAGCGTAATCGTGCTCGACGCCTGCCGCAGCAATCCCATCCACGCGAATTCTGACCGGGCCATGCCCACCGGTGGTCTGGCCCGAATGGAACCTGGTCATGGCACGCTGGTCGTTTTTCCCACCCAGGCCGGTCAAACAGCAAGCGACAACTCAAACAGCCGCAACGGTCTCTTCACTCAATACCTGCTGCCCGCGCTCGCGCAAAAGGGTGTGCGCCTCGACGACGCCATCCGCGACGCCGCATCCCAGATGGTCCACGACACCGGCGGATCGCAAACTCCAGCCCTCTACGGCCTTCTCGACAACCCGGTTTTTCTGGCGAGCGCGCCGGAACCGGTTCCAGCGCCAGCACCAGTAAATGTCCAGCCCATGCAATCCGGTCCCGACGCGGCCCTCGAAGCCTGGATGGCCATCAAAGACACCCACAACCCGCAGGACTTCGACGACTTCATCACCGCGTTCCCGCAAAGCCCCTACGCCGCCTCTGCGCGCCTGGTAGCCAACCGTCTACGCAGGGAGGCCGCCAAGGCATCCAGCGCCAGTCCACCGCCGTCATCCAACCCCAACGCATCCTCCAGCCGAAGCAGCCCCGACGTTCCGCGCTCAAACGCCGGCCCAGGCCCATCCACCCTCGTCGTGAGCTGCGATCTAGCCTGCCGTTGGCAGGTCGACGGAGCCGAGCAGGGGACTATTCAGCCGGGCAACCCTGGAACATCACCGGCAACTCCCGGGGACCATGTCGTAACCGCCACAACCCTGGATGGCCGCGATCGTCTTTCCCAATCTCTGACAGCCGTCGGCGGAACCAGAACGGCAGTCTCGTTTTCGCTAAAACAAGCACACGATGTACGGATCGACAGGGTGAAGGAAGCCGCAGAGCACGGGCTCGAACACTTCAACGAAAAGGAATACACGAACGCGCTCCCGGCGCTTCAGGAAGCTTGCACCGGCGGCGACGCCCCGAGTTGCCGCACCATTGGCTTTATTTACAGCAAGGGCCTTGGCGTTACTCAGGACTACAAGAAAGCCGCGGACTTCTATACCAATGGCTGCGACTTGGGCGACATGCCAGGATGTATGAATCTCGGCTACCTCTACAAGCGTGGATACGGCGTAACTCAAGACGCCGCAAAAACCAGCTCCCTCTACAAGCAATCCTGCGACGGCGGAGAACTGTTAGCCTGCGACAGCCTCGGTATTATGTATGCCAATGCCGAAGGCGTTGCTCAGGACTACCCTCAGGCATTCTCGCTCTTCAAGAAGGCCTGCGACGGCGGAGATCTGATGGGCTGCACCAGCCAGGGCGCCATGTATGTGAATGGCACAGGGGTCGCAAAAGACGACTCCCAGGCCTTTTCGCTCTTCAAGAAGGCCTGCGACGCCAACAGCATGGTCGGCTGCCGAAACCTCGGCGAAATGTACCGGACCGGCCGATCCGTGCCGGTGGACCAGGCCAAAGCGCGTCAACTCTACGACCAGGCCTGCAAAGGCGGAGACAACGACGGCTGCAAGGTCCTCGCTTCGTTAAAAGAAAACACCACAGCCAATGTAGTCGCCCCCAAGCCTGAACCAGTTCCCCCCGCGCCTGCATCACTCGCCAGCAACACCAACAACGCAAAAGCCGCCGCCGACCGCGGAATGTCCTTCTATTCGCAGAAGGACTATCAGCACGCACTCCCGGCCTTCCAGGAAGCATGCACCGCCAGCGACGGCTCGAGCTGCCGCCTCATCGGCTTCCTCTACTTCAGAGGCCTCGGCGTCACGCGGGACTTTTCCAGATCCGCGGAATACTTCAAGAAAGGCTGCGACCTGGGCGACCTCGGTGGCTGCAACAACCTTGGCGCACTCTATGAGAATGGCCAGGGAGTCAAGCTCGACGACGCAAAAGCATTAGCCCTCTACAGGCAAGCTTGCAACGGCGGTGTCTTCGGAGCCTGCAATAACCTCGCCACCCGATACGAGAGTGCCCATGGCGTGCAGCGCGATTACAACGAGGCCTTCTCGCTATTCAAGCGTGCCTGCGATGGCAAAGAATGGCAGGCCTGCGATGGGTTAGGTGACATGTACCGCCTCGGCCATTCCGTGCCCGTCAACCTCGAAAGGGCCCGCCAACTCTACGACACGGCCTGCAAAGGCGGCAACGACGACGGCTGCAAGGACCTGAAAGCCCTCGACAAGTAACCATCCTCGCGCAGCGCTGATTCCACTTGCCATATCGAAGACAAAGCACCCCACTAGGCAATCCTCTCAATTGACCGTATGCTGGACTCGACTTTTCCACTCGCAGACGGATCGCTATCTATGCCCCATCCACTCTCGATTCGCAACCGTCAACCAGCGCACCCCGTACGAACCGGGCTAACCCTTTGTTCTCTTCTCGCACTCTCGTTTTCGTTGCTCTCCCAGGATTCAAGAGGATTTCAGGTCAACAACGATGACCATAACGCCGGCCCCACCCGCCGCCTTGCTCTCGTCATCGGCAACAAGGACTACCCCTGGAAGCCTCTAATCAACCCGGTCAACGACGCCACCGACGTCGCCGCAGCTCTCGAGCAGGCCGGCTTCAAGGGGAATGTGCAACGGGTCTTCAACGCGCAGCACGACGCCATGAAGCGCGCTGTACGTGACTTCGTCGCGTCGGTCCACCCCGGAGACTTCGCCTTCGTCTACTACTCCGGGCACGGGGTCGAGGTGAGAGGCATCAACTACCTGCTTCCCGTGGATATTCCTGCAAATGCCACCGCGAACGAGGTGGAAGACGACGCGGTATCCGCCCAGCGCATCGCTGGCGACCTCGACGATCGTGGCGCAGGGGTCAAAGTAATCGTGCTTGACGCCTGCCGTGACAACCCCATCAAGGGCTCCAAATCTGCGGCAGGCGGACTCGCTCCTATGGAAGGCCTTGGTTCGCTCATCGTCTTCGCCACCGAGGCAGGCCGCACCGCCAGCGATAACAGCGCCAGCCGCAATGGCCTATTCACCCAGTACCTGCTCAAAGCGCTCACCGCCCGAGGCGTCTCCCTGGACGATGCCGTGCGCGACGTAGCCCGTCAGATGGCCGCCGACACCAATCGCAGCCAGGTCCCGGCCATCTACGGCCTGCTCGAAAAGCCTGTCTACCTCTTCGCCAGGCCAGTCACGGTAAATGTTTCCCCTAGTTTCCCTGCCCTGGACCCCGCCCTCGAAGCCTGGAACACAATCAAGGACACCCACAATCCGCAGGACTTCGACGACTTCGTCGCTGCGTTCCCTCAAAGCCCCTACGCCACCTCCGCCCGTCTCGCCGCCAACCGTCTGCGCAGGGAGGCCGCGTCCTCCACCACAGCACCCAGCCAGCCAGACCGCACCAGTTCCGAGCCACCAGCAGGCACCGGCGAAGGCCTCTCCAAGCCCGTGGTCGCCCCATCCTCCGCTTCCAGCGCAAGCGGGAACTCCACCGCCGCACAAGCCGCTGCGAATCGGGGACTGTCCTTTTTCAACCAGAAAGACTACGCGCACGCACTCCCCCCACTTCAGGAAGCGTGTACCGGAGGAGACGCTGCGAGTTGCAACCTAATGGGCAAACTGTATGAAGATGGTCAGGGGGTGAATCAGGACTACAGGGAGGCCGTGGACTTCTACAAACGAGCTTGCGACCTGGGCGACATGCCGGGCTGCTACGACCTCGGCTACCTGTACGAGTACGGGGGGGGCGTGAACCAGGACTATCCAAAGGCATGGGCTCTGTACAACCAGGCGTGCAATGGCGGGTACCTGAAGGGCTGCACCAATCTCGGTTGGATGTACAAGAATGGCAGAGGGGTGGCACAAGACTACGACCAGGCTTTCTCGCTCTTCAAGCTGGCTTGCGACGGAAACGAAGTGATTGGCTGCGAGAATCTGGGCGAATTGTACAAGGATGGTCAATCCGTGCCTGTCAATCTCGATGAGGCGCGCGAACTCTTCGCCAAGTCGTGCAACGGCGGTCACAACCTCGCGTGCAATGAGTTGAAGGCGCTGACCGACGCAACCGACACCAATATTTCTGAGCCCTTGCCCCAGCCGAGCGTTGGCAGCAACTCCGCCGCCACCAAGGCCGCGGCGGAGCAAGGATTGGCTTACTTCAAACAGGAGGACTACGCGCACGCACTCCCCGCGCTTCAGGAAGCGTGTACTGGAGGGGACGGCGCAAGCTGCGGAAGCATTGGCTATTTGTATGAAACCGGTAGTGGCGTGACCCAGGACTACTTGAAAGCCGCGGATTTCTACAAGCAGAGCTGCGACCTGGGCGGCATGGCCGGCTGCGTGAATCTCGGATCCATGTACGAGGGCAGCCCGGGGATTGCCCAGGACCTGGCCAAGGCATTCGCTCTCTTCAAGCAAGCCTGCGACGGAAATGAGATGCTTGGCTGCGATTTCCTGGGCAGCATGTACCTGGGTGGCCTATCTGTTCCTGTCAACGTGAAAAAGGCGCGCGAACTATTCAGCAAGGCGTGCCAAGCTGGCGATAGCCTCGGATGCATGGATCTAAATCGCTCGACACCACATTGAGACCCTGAGTGAGGTGGGCTTAGGAAATCGGTGTGAAGAGCGCATGATCGTCCCCTCCACAACCCGCTTCCCGCTCACCCCTTCCCCGGCGCCCTCAGCCCCAACTCCCTCATCGCAATCTGCAGGTCAGCCCAGGCTTCCTTCTTCTGCCTTGGATCGCGCAGTAAATACGCCGGATGATAGGTCACGATAAGCTGCGTTCCCCGCACCGCATGCACCCGTCCGCGTAGCCCTGCCAGCGGCTGCCGCGAGCCCAGCAAATAAGTAGCCGCCGTCGCCCCCAGCGCCACCAGCACCTGCGGGCGCACAACATCGATCTGCTGAAACAAAAACGGCGAGCACGTAGCGCCTTCCTCTGGCTCCGGCGTACGGTTCCCCGGTGGACGGCACTTCACGACGTTCGCAATGTAAACCTCTTCTCGCGTCAGGCCCATCGCCGTGATCATGTTGTTCAACAACTGCCCCGCCTTACCTACAAACGGAATCCCCTGCGCGTCTTCGTCGGCGCCCGGTCCTTCGCCCACAAACATCAGCCGTGCCGTTGGCGAGCCGTCACCGAACACTATCTTGTGCCGCCCCTTGTGCAGCGCACAACGTGTGCAATCGCCAATCTCTTCCCGAATAATCTCCAGCGCCGCCGTTCGCTGCGCTGGGGCAACCTCCGGGGCAATCAATGGCGACGAGAATTGAGCCTTGCGCGCGATATTCGTGCCCTCCCCAGAAGATGGGATTTGCGAGTATGTGGATTGCGTCGCAGCCTGCTGCGACCCGGCTTGCAGCGCAGATTTCTCAACGTCCCGTGATGAGGCATCCTGCATTGCCGGTGACGCTACGTTCTGCTCTTCAGTTCCTGCCGCAGCAATCTCCCACTGCTCCAAAAGTGCCGGATCCACCGCCCGGCGATAAAACTCCGTCAACCCTAGATCGCGATAGAACCGCATCCGCAAAACCAATGCATCCCGCGTCGCAAGGTCAAGGTGTCGGGCCACAGCGCTACTCCACGATCAGTTGCCGGCGCGAACCGGCAGCCGAAGAAATCAACACCTCATCCACTGGTGCCGCCGCATCTCCGACCGACGACGCCATCAGAACCTCATCCTGCCTGTGCTGGTCATCTCCCGACTCGCCAAACTCAACCAGCAATGCCTTCGGGCGACGCAGCGCCAGCACCTCGTCGAGAATGCGATCCGCAAGTGAACGCTTCGGCATCAGCGGCAACTCAATCGCCGTCGAAAGCGTCAAAAACGTCGCAGCATTCGAGTCTGCCTCAATGCCCACACCATCTGCCGTCACCGCGTTCACCACAATGGCGTCAGCACCCTTGCGCAGCAACTTCGCCCGGCCGTTCTCCATCTTGTCATTCGTCTCAGCTGCAAATCCTATGATCAATTGACCCGGCCGCCTACGCCGCACCACTTCCGCCAGAATATCCTCGGTGGGCGCAAGCTCCAGCGTCATCGGCCCAGTCCGCTTCATCTTCTGGGCCGACACATGCACAGGCCGGTAGTCCGCCACCGCCGCGGCCTTGATCACCAGCGTAGCTTCCACCATGTGCTCAATCACTGCCTGTCGCATCTGGTCGGCCGTAGTTATCTTGACCATTTCGCAATGGGCCGGCGGGTGCAGCGCCGTCGGCCCGCTGATCAGGATCACCCTCGCTCCCCGGCTCATTGCCGCATCGGCCAATGCGTAGCCCATCTTGCCGCTCGATCGATTGCCAATGAATCGGACCGGGTCGAGCGCCTCACGCGTGCCCCCAGCAGTAACCAGCACAATCTCGCCCGCCAGGTCATGGCGTCGTCCCAGCGCGCTCAGCACCGCATCGGCAATCGCCTCGGGTTCAGCCATGCGGCCCGGTCCAACCATCCCACAGGCCAGCGCGCCTGCGCCGGGCTCAATCACCCGCACACCCCGCTCCCTAAGCAACTCAACGTTGTCCTGCGTTGCCGCATGCTCCCACATGTTCACGTTCATTGCCGGAGCTACCAGCACGGGAGCCCTCGTTGCCAGATAAAGCGTTGTCAAAAAGTCGTCAGCGATCCCATGCGCGAACTTCGCCAGGATATTCGCCGTAGCTGGAGCAACCACCAGCGCCTCGGTCCACTGTGCCTCGCTGATGTGCTCAATGCCGTTCTGATCCGTCGTTTCCGTAGACGAGTAATCATCCCACAGGCTGGTCAGCACCTTATTCCCGGTCAGCGATGCAAACGTCAGCGGCTGGATAAACTTCTGCGCCGCCGCGGTCATCACGACGTGCACTTCAGCGCCCTGCTTCTGCAAGCACCGTACCAGTTCCGCTGCTTTATACGCGGCGATTCCGCCGGAGACGCCGACCGTGACTCTCATAGAACGATTGTAGAACAGGGGTGGGTCGACGATGCGGCCCCCGGTTCGAACCGCATGTCGTACGGCACAACTCACGCAGTTACGCGGCTTGCGCTTCAGAACAGGCCTGCGCATCAATGCAACCCTGAGAAATTTGAAATCTTAGCCCAGAAGAATAGGGATAGCAGGGCCTTCAATCAAAGGCTTCTGCACTTCCTGGGCAATCTTGACGTAAGATATTTTGCCGGCCTCGATCTCATCCTGGGCGATGCGGCAAGCTTTATTCGAATGAGTGGCGACCAGGGCATGTGCGCCACTTTGGATCTGGCGCGCGCGACGAGCTGCCACCAGAACCTTACGGTAGTTCGAATCGAACTGGGTCTCAATCGTCATCTTGATCCTCTCCAAATAGAAATCCTTGCCCGCCGGGTCTGCCGTCGATCCCAAAGGCCTCCAGCACCGGCTTCAGCCGCTCATGCGCGTTCATCTGCAAACATGCCGCGGCCACCTCCAACACCCTGCGTGACCGATAAGCTATGACCTCACCGTTCCGATAAAAGCGTTCGGCGAGAACAATCGCTTCAAGTTGGGCTACCGCGCGGTCAAGGACGTCGTTGACCAGAATATATCCGTATTCGCGGTATTTCTCAATCTCCTTGCTCGCCTCAGACAGTCTGCGGTAGATCTCCGCCTCATTCACCACCCCTTCGGCACGTGCGCGATTGCGCAACCGTGTGCGCAGCACCTTGGGATTCGGCGGCAAAACGAAGATGCTCACAGCCTCCGGCATCTTGGCCCGCACCTGCGCACCGCCCTGCACATCGATATCGAGCAGCAAATCATGGCCCACGTTCCGCGCCTCCTCCAACGATTGGCGCGCTGTCCCATAGAAGTTGCCGAACACCTCCGCATATTCCAGGAACACTCCCTCCTCGATCATGCGCTTGAACTGCTCGCGCGTAGTGAAGTTGTATTCCCGCCCGTTTTCCTCTGAACCGCGCGGCGCGCGCGTCGTCCACGAGATTGCAAAATCCACTCCGCTTACCTGTTTGCGCAATTCGCTCACCAGCGTGCTCTTGCCCGAGCCCGACGGAGCCGAAATGATAAAGAGAATCCCTGCCACGTTTGTTGTGTCCCTCTTGCCTTCTATCTGAGTGCCCTGCCTGCCGCTTTTGCTATACCCGATTTGGGTGAGCAAACCATTTCGATGATTCTATTCGACGTTCTGGATCTGTTCGCGTGCCTTTTCAATCTCAGCCTTCATCGCCAGTCCCAATTCCGTAATCCTGGTGCCGCGTCCGCCAATCCCGCCGGTCTTCGAAAGCAGCGTGTTCGCCTCGCGATTCATCTCCTGCAACAGAAAATCCAGCTTCTTCCCGGTCTCGCCGCCTGCCTTCAGCAACTCACGAAAATGCCCGATGTGCGTAACCATCCGCGTCAGCTCCTCGGCAATATCGCTCCGTTCCACCAACACCGCAACCTCCTCCAGCAATCGCTGCTTGTCAAAGGTCGGCCCCACCGCGGCCTCCAGCCGCTCAGCCAGGCGCGTTTGATAGCGTGATTCAACCTCGGGCCGCAACTCAGCCACACCCGCCGTCGCTTGCTCAAGCCTGTCCATCGTCGCATTCAGAATTCCAGACAGTGACTCGCCTTCGCGAGCGCGCATGGTCTTCAGTTCCTCCAGCAGCGGCCCAATCTGCGCCATCACGCTCTCTGAAAGCGCCGCCAAATCGTCATCCGTCCGGCTGTCGCCCTGCAATGCGCCGGGAATGCGCAGCACCGAATTCAGATCAGGCTCGCCCTGCAGGCCAAAGTCCACCCGCGCCGCCTTGAATGCCGCAACATAGCTCGAAATCAGATCGCGATTGTACCCCGCGCGCGACTGCGAACTGCGGTCAACATTCAACGTCAAGTCCACGTGGCCCCGCACCAGCGAGTCCTTCAGCGCTTTGCGAAGATCGTTCTCCAGCCCATCCAGCCCGTTAGGCAAGCGCATCTGCACATCGAGAAAACGGTGATTCACGGTCTTCACACTCAGTGTGTAGGTGAGTGCATCGTGCAGGTTCACTTGAACGCGGGCAAATCCGGTCATGGAATAAATAGGCATTTCTCACTCACGGTCGTGCGGTATTTCGAATGGGCGACAAATTGCAATGCCGGCCGAACATCCAGAATTGTTGAACACTCAGACACCCATCAACTCTCATTGCTCAACCTCCTCCAGCGACTCCGGCACCACCGACTCAGCCGGAGCAACCTCGGAAATGTCTGTGAATTGAAGCTGATAAAGCCGCGCATAAGTCGGCGAATTAGCCAGTAGTTCCTCATGCGACCCGACCGCGGTAATTCGTCCATCTTCAAGAACCGCAATACGATTGGCGCGCCGAATCGTCGACAGCCGATGCGCAATCACCAGCACCGTACGATCCTGCATCAGGTTAGCCAGCGCCGCCTGCACCAGCGATTCACTCTCCGCGTCAAGAGCCGACGTAGCCTCATCGAGAATCAAAATTGGCGCATCCTTGAGAATGGCCCGCGCAATTGCCAGCCGCTGCCTTTCGCCGCCACTTAGCCTAAACCCCTTCTCGCCAATCACCGTGTCGTAGCCTTGCGGCATGCGCAGAATAAAGTCGTGCGCCAAAGCGTTCTGAGCAGCCTTCTCCACCACCGCCAACTTCACGTCCGGCCGGCCATACGCAATGTTGTTCCGCACCGTGTCGTTGAACAGGATCGTCTCCTGCGTCACCTGCGCCACTTGCCTGCGCAGCGAGCCCAGCGTCAGCAAACGAATGTCCAGCCCATCGATCAGAATCGTGCCCGATGTCACATCATAGAATCGGGGAATCAGGTTCACCAGCGTCGACTTCCCTGCTCCACTCGGCCCCACCAGCGCCAGCACTTCGCCGGCTCTAACTTCAAGATCGACGTTATGCAGAATCTGGTGCTCGCCCTCAGCAGTCGAATAGCTGAAGCCAACATCGCGAAACTCGACTTTGCTCGAGAATCCCTTCAACGTCATCGCGCCCGCTCGCTCTTTCACATCGTCCTTCGTGTCGAGAAAGCCAAAAATCGATGACGAGGCCCCCATCGCCTGCTGGAAGCTGTTGTAGAACGACGCGAACTTCCGCACCGGGTCATACAGCTTAAACAGCGCGATAATGAACGTAATAAAAATCTCCGCCGTCATGCGCCCGTGCTTGATCTCGGTTCGGCCCACCCACAGCAGCAGAGCAATCGCCACCGAGCCAATCGTATCCATCAGCGGCGAGCTGATCGATTGAATCCTCACACTGCGAAGATTCGCGCGGAACAGCCGCTTCGCAGCATTCTTGAATCGCAGAATCTCCCAGAGTTCCGTGTTGAAAGCCTTCACGATGCGGTTACCCGTGACGGTCTCGTGCAGAATGTTCTGGATCTCCGCAAGTTTGTCCTGCCCACTCCGCGTCCGTTGCCTTACTTCGCGGCCAATTCGCCGTGACGATGTGATCACCACCGGCACAAACAGCAGCAACGCCCAACTCAGCCTGCCGCCCAGCGCAATCACCAGGCACATCGTTGCCGCAAAAGTGAAGAACTGCTGCAGAAAATCGCCCAGCACAGTGCTGACCGCAATCTGCACTCGATCGACGTCGTTGATGAGCGTGGAAAGAATGGTCCCCGTCGGATGCTTGTGGAAGAAGCTTGACGACCTGCGCAGAATGGTCTCGTAGAGATGATTGCGCAGGTCGGTAATCATCCCGAATCCCGCGTAGTTCACCAGGTAAGTCCCAAGATAGTCGCAAAGACCCTTTATCACCGTGGAGGTTACCAGTGCAAACGCAACCACGGTCAATGGATTATGCATCCAGTGCGGCACCATGGTGTGCACATCGAATTGCCATCGCGGCGAGGCAAAGGGAAACAGCGGCATCGCGCTCGATGGATTGTCCGGTCTCAGCACGACGCCGAGAATCGGCACAAAAAGCGCCATTCGCAGTGCATCGAGCAGGCCTACAATTGCCAGCAACAATACGCCCGGCAGCCACTCCAGAGAGTACGGGAATCCGTAGCGCAGCAGGCGTAATACATTCTTCATGCCGGCCGGCCTTCGAAGCAGCAAATCTGCCGCTGGGGCTGTTCCCCGTGGGTTGGTAACGCCATCTTGTAATTGTATCTGGCGCTTCGGCCCGGGGCTGCAGTTCTGTTTCAGACGGCCTGGGTTATCTCCTACGCCGACTCAGTTCTCTTTCCCCGCCCCACGCGCAATCAGCTGCGTCGTCGAGAAGCCAGGCACAATGGGGACGATCTTCACTTGCCCGCCCCACGACTGAACCTCTTGCGCTCCAACCACCGTATCGATGTTGTAGTCGCCGCCCTTCACCAGCACGTCTGGCCGAGTAGCAACAATCAGTTCCAGCGGCGTCGGCTCTGAAAACACGCAGACCGCATCCACCGCGGCCAGCGCCGCCAGCACCCGCCCACGATCGCGCTCGCTCACGATAGGACGCGTAGGGCCTTTCAGCCCACTGACTGAAGCATCAGAGTTGATCGCAACAATCAGTTTGTCGCCAAAGCTATGCGCCTGCTCAAGCAGCGAAATGTGCCCCACGTGCAGCAGATCAAAGCAGCCGTTGGTAAACACCACGCGCTCGCCATTCGCCCTCCACAGTGCAACCCGCGTCACCAGTTCGGCGCGGCTCACCACCTTGTCTTCAGCATGCAGGGCAATGTTTGGCGAGAGCGCGGCAAGCAGTTCGTGCTTCTCCACCGGCACCGTCCCAACCTTGCCCACAACTATTCCAGCCGCAACATTAGCCAGTTGCACCGCCGTTTCCGCTGGAAGTTCCGAAGCAAGGCAAAGCGCGAGTACCGCAATTACCGTGTCTCCTGCGCCCGAAACATCGAACACCTGGCGGGCCGCTGCCGGCGCGACAAAGCGACTGCCAGGTCGCACCAGCGCAATCCCCTTCTCGCTGAGCGTCGCCGTAAGGAACTCGAGATCGAACTCACCAACCATCGACTCGGCAGCAGACAAGAGCTTGTCAAGGTCGCTCGCATCCAACCCCGGTGCGCTCATCTTGACTGCTGCACTTAGCTCGCCTAGGTTCGGGCAAATCGTGGTTGCGCCGCGGTACCGCGAAAAATCCGCAGACTTGGGATCCACTAGCACCGGGATGCGCAATTGGCGCGCCTCTTTAATCACCGCCTGGCAAACCTCTGGCGAAAGCACTCCCTTGGCGTAGTCCGAAAGCACCACAGCATGGTTCCCAGGCAAATGCGCAATCACTGCTGCAATCAGCCTGTCGTAGTCCTGCTGCGGCCGCGCTCTCGAGCTCTCAGAATCGAGCCGCAACATCTGCTGCCTGCCACCCAGGATCCGCTGCTTCGTGATCGTAGGAAACCCCAATGAAACAACAAACTCGTGTGCGATTTCCTCTGCCCGCAAGCACTCGGCAAGCGCTCCCTCGTCCTCGTCGCCTCCAGCAAACCCGATGACAGTGGCCTTCGCGCCCAGCCGCGACAGGTTCATCGCCACATTCGCCGCGCCGCCAGGCTGGCGGCTCTGGTGCGTCACTCGCACCACCGGGACCGGCGCCTCGGGCGAAATTCGCCCCACATCACCCCAGATGTATTTGTCGAGCATCACATCGCCCACCACCAGCAGGCGCTTCGACGCCCAGTTGTGCTCTATCTCCTGGATGACCGCGTGCAGGTTGCCGATTTGCTGGCTCACTTCGCAACCTCGCGTTTCGCTCGCTCGCCGCATTGAATGCAGTCAATCTCGATCCAGTCGCAGATCATGTGCCCCGCCAGGCTGTGCGCTTCTTGAATGCGCGCCGTCTCGCGCGAATTCACTGCAAACAAATGATCGGCGAAGGCCGCGGACTTGCCGCCTCCCTGCCCGGTAAACGCTATCGTAACCATGCCCTCCGCTCGCGCCTGCATGAGAGCAGCGACAACGTTGGGGCTGTTGCCTGAAGTCGAAATGCCCACCAGCACATCGCCCGCATTCCCCAGCGCTTCAACCTGTCTCGCAAACACAGCCTCGAAGCCAAAATCGTTTGCCACAGCAGTCAAAATCGACGTATCCGTTGTCAGCGCAATCGACGCAAGCCCACGCCGGTTCTGGCGAAAGCGGCCCACGATCTCCGCGGCCAGATGTTGCGAATCGGCCGCACTGCCGCCATTGCCGCACCACAGAATCTTTCCGCCCGCGTGTAGCGCCGCTGTCATCGCCTGCGCAATGGCCATGAGAACAGCCTGCTGGTGCTCCATCTCTCGAATTACGTCATGGTGGGCTGCTATGGCCTTTCCAAAAACGCTCGCGGCATCAGGACCGATTGGCATCGTTCTTCCTCGCATTCGCGAAAACAGGACTGGCATCCCGGCTGGCTTTCAGCCCCGCGCAAATCCCTCAATCCTTCTGTTGCTATCATAACGGTGTGTTCAACCCCGCCAACATTCCACGCGCCTTCTTCCTCAAGACTGTATTCCTCGACCGTGACGGCGTGGTGAACGAAAAAATGCCGGAAGGCCAATATGTCACCCGCTGGGATGACTTCCAGGTGCTCCCAGGGGTCATCCATGCCATCGATCTATTGAAGCGCGCTGGCATGCATGTGATCGTTGTTTCAAATCAGCGCGGAATCGCGCTCGGACGATTCTCCAAAGACGACGTCCGCACCTTCCACAACAAATTCCAGCAAATGCTCGAGGCATTTGGGACGCGCGTCGACGGCTTCTACTTTTGTCCGCACGACCGGGGCCAATGCAACTGTAGAAAACCCCTGCCGGGCCTCTTTGAACAGGCTGTTGCCGACTATCCAGAGATCGACGCACACACCAGCGTGATCATCGGCGATTCGGATTCCGACATAGAATTTGGCCGTAAGCTGGGCATGATGACCGTCTTCATCGATGGCGATCCTGCGCGACAGAAGCCTGGCGCCGAAGCTGCGCGCGCGCTGGCCGATATCCAGGCCAAGTCGCTGCTCGACGCAACAGATACATTGCTGAAGATGAAAATGCCGGACGCAGATTCCAGCACCATGTGCCTCGGCTTCCCAGGGAAATCCAACAGCTAGCTGCTCATTACCCGATCAACCGCCTGCTCCATCTCTTCCACCGTCACTGAGCGGATGCACTTCTTTTCCATCTCAATACACGTCTCGAGCCCACAACCCGCACACTCCGGCTGGTGGTAGACAATCGCATTGCGGTTGCCCGGCGGAAACCAGACGCCCGGCAAGTCCCTCGCCGAAAAAACACAAACACAGGGCACTCCCATGCAGGCAGCTAGATGCTTGGGCCCTGAGTCCGTGCCAATAAACATCCGTGCGTGTGCAAAGACCGCAGCCGACTCGCGCGGCGTATGCTTGCCGGCTAAATTCAGCCGAGGCCCCACCCAGTCTTGCGAAACAAATTCGCACAATTCAGCGTCCTGCTGAGCCCCCGCCAGCAACAGCGCATGATCCGGATACTTGGGCGCAAGCCGCGCCAGCAATGCGCGCCAATTGTGCTGCTCCCAGTCGTTCGCCTGCATCTTGCAGCCAGGAGCACAAACCACAATCGTCTTTCCAGCAACTGGGCGCAGCGCTTCCTCCGCGACAGCTTTCTCTTCGCGCGTCAAAACCGGATCCCAATTCGCCAGGTCTTCAGGATGCGCATCGCCCAGCACACGAATTGCTCGCGCCAGCCGATGGGCCTCCGACTCGTACAACTGAGTCGTCGCGTCAATTCGATGCGTGAGCTCATCCGCGCCCGGCAGCCCGATGAATTTCTTGACCCCAGCCAACCGAAAAAAAAACGCGTCGCGCTTCACATTCTTCAGCGGTCGCAGCGGCATCAGGTAAACCAGTACGTCAGGGCGAAATTTGCGAATCTCCCGATTCAATCGCAGTAGTTCGCCCGGGCTGCGAGTCCCCACCGTGTAACGCATGTACCCATGAACCAACCCCGACGAACCAATCACCGCTGCTGCTGCCGGAGCCTTCGCTGAAATAGGAATGTTCGTCAGCAGGCGTCGTTCAGCATTCGGAAATACCTTCGCGATCAAATGAAAACATGGCAGTGCAACCACTGTGTCGCCCAGGCTGCCCAGGCGATAGATCAGGACCTTGCGAATCTGGTCGTTGAGAAGCGGAGCTTCAGAAGACAATCAATCTCTCCCATGTTGTCGGCGGGAAACAGGTCGGCACTCGATTGGCGCCCTGGGCTAATACGATTTAAGTTCCAGAATCGCCTTGAGAATCGTCTCCGGCTGCGGCAGGATTGCATCCTCAAGCAGCGGTTGGTACGCAACAAATGTATCCATCGAGCCAATCCGCCGCACCGGCGCATCCAGCGAGTCGAAAAGCTCATCTGCAATCCGCGCCGCAATCTCCGCGCCATAGCCCCAGCTCAGCATGTCTTCATGTGCCACGATCACCCGATTTGTCTTGCGCACCGAGGTCGCAATTGCTTCCCAGTCATATGGGCTCAGTGTGCGCAGGTCAATGATCTCCACTTCCACACCCTGCGCCTTTGCCTTCTGTGCAGCCTGCAATGCGCGCGGCACCAACGCTCCGTAGGTCACCAGCGTCACATGCGTCCCTGCGCGCACAATCTTCGCCTTCCCAAACGGAATCGCAAAATCCGGCCCTGGATACGGCGCCCTGCCCCACGTCTCGCGATACAGCCGCTTGTGCTCCAGAAACAGCACCGGGTCGTCGCAGCGAATTGCCGTCCGCAGCAGCCCGTTCGCGTCCAACCCATTCGAGGGAAAAACAACCCTCAGCCCTGGAATATGCGTAAAAATGCTCTCGCCCGACTGCGAGTGGTAGATCGATCCACCCGTCAGATACCCGCCAATCGGCACGCGAATCACCGCTGGAACAGCCCATGTCCCGTTTGACCGCCATCGCATCAAAGCCATCTCATTGCGAATCTGGTGCATCGCAGGCCAGATGTAATCGAAGAATTGAATCTCCACCACCGGCTTCATGCCCCGCACCGCATAGCCCACAGCTCGGCCCACAATATTCGCTTCCGCCAGCGGCGAGTTGAACACTCGTTCCGACCCAAACTCTGTCTGCAATCCCGCTGTCAGCTTGAAGACTCCGCCCTTACCTTTCACTTCGGCAAGTGCCGCCTCGCGGCTTGCGTCCGCCACATCTTCCCCGTAAACCACAATCCTCGGGTCACGGCGCATCTCGTCATGCAGGCACAGGTTGATCAGGTCCGCCATCGTTCGCGGGGTGCTTGCCTTGTCCGTTAAGGGCTTACCATTCTTGCTCGCCGCAGGCGCATTGCCAGCCAACGCGCTCTCGCCTCCCGCAGATCCCAACGTCGGGTCCAGTTGTTCCGAGTAAACATGCCGCGTGATGCTGTCCACATCAGGCAACACCGCTTCCAGCGCCCGCTCTCCGGCCTCCGCAGCCTCGTGATCGATCCGCTGCTCCAGCGCGTTGATCTGCTCATCGGTCAAAATCCCCTCGCGAAGCAGTCGCATCTGCATCTTCGCGATCGGGTCACGCATGGCATCCGCCTCGCGCTCAGCCGTCGAGCGGTAGAGCTTGTCGTCGTCCGAAAGCGAGTGCGAATAAGGCCGCACGACGTGACCGTGAACAAATGCCGGCCCCAGTCCCGCGCGGCAATGCGCCACGGCAGCCTGGAACACCTTCAGGCAGGCCTCAGGATCCGTGCCATCCACTTCGGCAAAATAGAAATTCGGGAAGTTCGCTACCAGCTTTGAAATGTTTCCGCCCGGCGTATTCACCTCTACCGGCACGCTGATTGCGTAGCCGTTGTCTTCAACGCAAAAGACCACCGGCAGCCTCTGATTCGACGCAGTGTTCAGTGCCTCCCAGAACTCGCCTTGGGAAGTGCTCCCCTCGCCCAGAGAAGTAAAAGCAACCTCGTCTGCATGGAACTCAACTTCGTGAAATGCGCGATAGTCGCCATCCACCCTGGCTGCGGCCTCCGGATGACGGCTGAAATATCTTCCTGCCTCTGCGCAACCCACCGCATGCAGCAACTGCGTGGTGGTCGAGGAAGAAGTGCTCACAATGTGAAGCTTGCGGCTGCTCCAATGGGTCGGCATCTGGCGTCCGCCGCTGGCCGGGTCCGCAGCCGCTCCCACTGCCTGCAGCATCATCTCGGTCGGGGTAATCCCCAGCGTCAGGCAAAGAGCGCGATCGCGGTAATACGGAAAAACCCAGTCATAGCCTGGCTTTAGCGCCAGCCCAGCAGCCACCTGAAGCGCCTCATGGCCGGCACCGGAAATCTGGAAGAATATCTTTTGCTGCCGCTTAAGCAGTATCTCGCGGTCGTCGATCCGCCGAGACAGGTACATCAGCCGGTAAATCTCGACCAATTGCTCTGGGCTTAGGGGGCCATCCGTCTTCGTCTGCTCTGGCACACGGGCGCTGGAAATTGCCAGGTCCATTTCCGTCCACTCTCCCAAAAACCGCAGGCCCTGAATCAAGCCAGAACTGATTGTAACAACCCTAGCATTACTCGAATAGGCCAAAAATCACACGGATCAGGCCCTCTGGCCAAAGGTCACTCTCTACGGAATTGGAGGAAGATTCGGACCTCGGTAAACAGGGGTCCCAATCACAGTAATCTCCATCTTTTCCTTCACGTTGCGGGCCAGCTTCTCAATGTCGGCAATCTTCCTGAGTTCGGCCGGTGTGGGCGCCGATGCGTCCACTTTCGCCATCTCCGCATTCAACTCGTTGGCCAGCTTAAGCAGTTTCACCGTATCCGCCACCAGCGACTTCTGCCGCTCGGCATTCAGCAGCCGTATGCGCCTTGCTTCGTCCGCATCGTAAGAGCCCTGTCTATTCAAGCCACTCAAAGCTGGGTCGCCCACGCTCTGGCCGATTGGCTGGGGCAGTCCGCCAATGTGGCCAGTCGGCGTGTTTTGCGCTCCGGCGAGGGGCAGCACCGCCAGAAACAAGATGAAAAATACCCCGCACGTCGGCCCGCGCCTAACCTCTGAATTCGGCCGATCAAGCGAACTCAAACTCCGGTATTGCATCTTCATCCCCCCGAATTGAGTTGGCTCCGCCGCACAACGGATCCCAATCCCCACCCGAATCCGATCAACAATCTCAGTTCGCACCAACCGTAAGCTTCATCTTCTCTTTCACAACGTGGGCCAGCCGCTCAATCTCGTCTGCTTTTCGAATGACTGAAATCGAAAGCGTGTCCTTGTCCGTCTTGTCAACTTCCGTCTTCAGCTCATTGGCCAGCTTCAGCAGCCGCACGCTGTCGTCGCTTAGCTGTTTCTTTCGTTCAACGTTGACGGCTTCGAAGTTCGCCTTCTTCTGCTGTTGATCCTGCATTATCATCCGCTGGTTAGCGTCCAACGGCCGGTTCGCCTCCGGCAGCAGATATGGCCTGTCCGGGCTTCCCATAGGAGCCTGCTGCCCGCTATCGGCCACCGCCAAAAGAAATGCCCCGGCGAAAAGCGCAGCCCCCGCCAAAAGCCACGTACGCCGCCGCGGATTCACCGCCCTCGCCGAACTCCACAACCGGGCAGTTCGCAACTCGGCTCCTCCGCGTGATCGCCGATTTGAATGTTGAACAAGGTTCATCGCAACCTCCTTCGCCCAGGGGAGCCTCGTCACGAACCGGACTACATCCGGGTTCAGCCCTGAGCCCTTCGCCCAGGCTGGTCCCCCTGCCGACAGTCTAGTCTAGGAAAAGGAGCAATTGCATGCATTCTTTTTTGGCTGCTTTTCGATGGGGCATCTTCGCCGAGGGCCGATTTCTGGGAAAAATCCTCGACGAGTGGATCGCTGATGCGCAAGAGTTCATCCGCCTCAAACTCCCCCATCTCGTGGTCGTCATCGTTATCGCAGTTATTCTCTACAGGATTCTCCACCTCATCACCTTCCATATGACCCGCGTAGCCGAGCGCCACGCTGCCAGCCCTGACCGCATCAGTCAGGTCAAAACCGTTGCCAGCGTCTCCCGCGCCACCGGGCTCGCCGTGATTGGCCTCATCACCGGCCTTCAACTCCTTGAAATTCTTGGCCTCAACCTCGCGCCCCTCCTCGCCTCCGCCGGAGTCGTCGGCATCGCCATCGGCCTCGCTTCGCAGAACATCGTCCGCGACGTCTTCAACGGAGTCCTCGTCCTCATCGAAGACCAGTTCAATGTCGGCGATTCCGTCAAGATCGCTGGCCTCGCCGGCACAGTCGAAGCCATGACCCTGCGCAAAACCACCATCCGCGACAGCGATGGCACCCTCTACATCATCCCCAACTCCCAAATCAGCACAGTTGGCAATCTCAGCGTCGGCTATTCCGTAGCGACCGTCAACGTGAGCGTCGATTTCTCCGCCGATCCCGACAAGGTCGTCGCGCTCCTCAATTCCATTGCCATGGAAATCCGCACCAGTGAAGCATTCCGCTCTGTCTTTATCGAAGACCCTCAGGTGCTCGGCGTCGACGCCGTCCATGGCTCTGAAGTTGTCTTCCCCGTCGTATTCAAAACGCTCGCCACCAAGCAAACCGCCCCAGTCCGCGAGTTTCGCCGCCGCGTGCGCATCGCCCTTGAAGAGAACAAAATGCTCCCCGGCGACGCCAACCGCATCTTCAGCTTCGTCAGCCGGCTCACGGGTAAAGACGACCAGCCCGCCAACCCCGACACAGCGCAGCCACCGACCAACGAGCCGAACCCATCGAAGGGAAACTAGTCACCTCGATGCTCGATCTTTTACAAAAGTGGGTGCCCCAAAGTCTCAACGTTGCTCGGAAGCCGCACGAAGATGTGCACTATCCGACGGACGAGCGGAACTCGCAAGCGCTTGCGTCAGCGCGCCCTGCCCGTTGATCTTCTTAAGCAGGGCTCGAAATCGAGGCTCATTCTCGATTGGGGTCCATGCGGGATAAACTGCTGGGGAGAACCAGAAACCGAAGTTCGGGTCATGGTTCGCATTGGCCTCTTCGAGCAATTGCAAAGCCTCTTGGTTCTTCCCCAGGTGGACACATGCGAAAGCCCGCCAGACTCGGGGCAAGTCAGTTGACGGATCGCAAGACTCGGCTTTAGCGAACAATGCCTTTGAAAGTCCGCGTTCGCCACCTTGTGCATATCCGGCGCGCACCGCTGCCGTCAATTCTCTGAGCGCCACGTCATTATGAAGCTCTGCCGATTCTTCTGACTCGGCGAGGTAGGCCGGATAATTGCCACGCTCGAACTCAATTATTGCAAGGTTTGTATGTACTGTAGCTAGACCGGGGTCTGCACGTTCCACCTGCTTGAGAAGCGCTTCCCCTTCGTCCTTGTTGCCAGCTTTGTATAGAATGATGCCCTTGCTGGCGAGTATCGAATGGGAAGCCGGATCCAACTCCTGCGCCTTGCTTATCTCCTCCAGAGCATCTCGATACGCCTCTTGATTCTCTTCCTCTGGAGTTCCCTTTCCTATGGCGAGCGCATTGGCAAACCAAAGGTGCACCAGCGGATCCTTCGGATTTAGTTCGATGGCGCGACGAAATTCCTTGTATCCTTCGGGAAAGTTCCGTGCACCCCACACTTCAGCGAACGCCAATGCGCGATGCCCCTCAGCAAGGGAGTCATCCAGTTCCACGGCGCGTCTGGCCGCAGTGATTGCCCTCGAATACATGTCGCCCGAAGGCAAGGTCGAAAAAATGCGCTGAAGATTGTAAGTGTCCGCCATGCCCGCGTAGGCCTCTGCACTGTTGGGATCGCGCACAATAGCTTGCGTAAAGTCATCGAGTGCTCGGTTCAAGCTGTCAGGCGTTCTCTGATTCCACTCGTAGCGCCCTTTGAGGTAAAGCTCGTGCGCGCGAGCTTTTTCTTCATCGGAAACGGGTACCGGGCCGGGGTGAACAGACGCTGACTGCCCGGAGCCAAATGTTGAAGAAAGCCGATGTGGGACTGCACCGATGATTGATCGATGGGTCGCGGCGAATGCTGCCAGGCCGACCGCTACTACGAGCGTTGCAGCCAGCACCGTCTTCCAACCTGGCCTGAAGGCGTCTCGCCCGGCATGCAGGTTTCCAGCATTCGCGGTTAACTGATGTTCCGCAAGCGCGGCTATATGCCCGGCGATCGGACAATCACGACCGCCTGCGCCGCTTGTCTCGTTTCTGGCAATCGGTGCGGAGGTCTTCTCGCCGACATCGGCCTCGTCCAGGCCTTGGGCGCGGCGCGACGTCAGCCATTCATCCAGTTCGGAGGCTAGCGCATAAACGCTTCCCCGGCCATCCCCAGGCACGCGATGGACCGGCATCGAACGCTCGCTCTCCCACCGCTTCGCCGTGCGTTCCCCCCTGCCGAGATAGGCAGCGATCTCCTTCCAGGAGTCCAGGCGAACCGCCGAGGTCCCCTCTCGCTGCTTCGACGAGTCCGAAGGGTCAGATGGCATGAGATGACCTCCGTTTGGCATGAGACGGCACTTTTACAACCTGCAGATTTCTAAGACTATAACTTCCAGTGGGTTGTGCATTCACTCGTTTAAATATTGTAACCATCGTTTCCCTCAGATCAGCCGCACAAGTTCGCAACTTTCACTTTCTTTTCAGTGACCTGCGTCGCAGCTTGGGGAGCTTTCAAAATCCTCGTGAGGACGCCCGAAATACACCAAAAACCGCCCCCGGGTTCCGTCTTGGGGTCAAATCCATCTCAAAGGAGAACGAGAAATGCGCACTTTAGGCTTCAGGCGGCGGTTCGCAATCAGCGTCCTTCTGCTCGCGGCATTTGCCGCGACATCGAAGGCAGACACCATTTACAACAACAGCGCCCAATGGATTGCGGCAACTTCGGGCGTAACGGCGATCAATTTCGGCGCTCTCTCTCCACCAATTGGTTCATACATAACCTATGCGACGCCGCCAGGCTTGACGACCTCCGGGGTAAATTTCTCAAGCACGGGATCTGACATCTATGACGTGAGCGAAAATTACTGCTGCTCGACTTACGCCAGGGGAGCCGACTCACTCAGCAGCGCTCCGGGAAATAACCTGGTTGTAACCCTGCCAGCGAACACGACGGCAATAGGTTTCGACATCTTCACGGTCACACTCGGGGATCTCGATGGAACACTCGCCGGGAATGCAGATATTTTAGTAAACGGCACGACGTATGTCGTGGGTACTGATCCGGCCCCCGGGCTCGTGTTCTTTGGTCTGACTTCCTCCAACCCGATTTCGAGTTTAACAATCTCCGCGGAACAGGTAGGGTCGGGGACACAGGTCGACCTTACTGACTTCTCCTATGGCTCGACGAGCTCGACGTCCACTTCCGCTACCCCTGAGCCCTCCAGCTTTCTGCTTCTCGGTACCGGAGGTTTGGCGTTAATCGGGACGGCGCGCCGCAGAATCGTTGGCCGCAGGGTGCGATAAAAAAACTCCATCGCAGGTCGCCATTTGACGCGGTCAAAAACCTTGGCCGCGTCTCAATCGGCCTCTTCCAGCGCCTTCAGCAACTCCTCCGCACTGGTGATCGGTGGCAGGCATGTCCGCCCACGGCACACCAGCGCCCAAGCCTCGGCTCCCTCAGGCGCAGGCACCTCCAGCAGCGTCTCCGCCAGCCCCTCAGGAATCCCCCCCGGCACAAGTTGCCCCGGCGCAAACCGCATCACCGTCTTGTTCACGCCGAACCGCGCAATCGCCGTCGCCTCCAGCCGGAATGCCTCCGCACCCGAACCCACAATCACCACCTGGACAGGAGCAAGCATCAGCCGCTCCAGCGCCAACCCATAGCTCCCCGCATAGAGCCCAAAGTGCTCCACAATACCTGCGAAATTGCCCAGTGTACCTTCCGCGATATCGCGATAGTGCTTCTTTCCGCTCAGCGTCTCAAGCCGTAGCAGCGCCGAAGCAGCCGTTGGATTCCCCGCCGGAGTGGGTGAGTCCTGCATCGGCTTCCGCCGTGCCGCCAGCGCACCCAGTGCAGCTGCTCCCGGCTCCGCCGCATCGTAAAACGCTCCCGCGGTGTTGTCATAGAAGCGCCCAATCATCGCATCGGCCAGCTTCACAGCCACACGATAAAAATTCATGTTGCCGGTTGCAAACCACGCATCCAAACACGCATGAACCGTAAACGCATGGTCGTCGAGCGAGCCCGCAATCTTCTCCGCCGGTGCGCCCCCATCTGAATACGCAATCACGTGATACAGATTCTCGGCCCCGTCCCACGCCTCATCCAGCAACAGGTTCAGCGTCAGCAGCGCAAACTCCCGCGCACCATCTAGCCGCAACACCCGCGCTGCATCCAGGTAAGCCGAAACTCCCATCGCATTCCAGCCCGTGTAGAGCGTGCGATCGATAAACGGCGTCGGCCGCTTGCTCCGAGCGGCCAGCAGTTTCGCTCGTGCCCGATCCCTCAGCGCTCGCAGCTTCTCCAAATCCCCACCCTGCCCCGCTCGTTCTTCCAGCGTCTCCTTCACGTGCAACACGTTCTTGGCCGGGTTGTGGTGCATGTCGCCCAGCTCGCCAATGTCCCAGTAACTCTCCGCAAACTCCAACTCCTCCGCATCCAGCACAGCCCGCGCCTCGTCCAGCGTCCAAGTAAAGTAGTCGCCGTCGTCGTCCAGGTCGATGTCCGCATCCTGCGACGCATAGAATCCTCCGCGCTCGCGATCCGTCATCGTCGAGTCGAGCCATCCAACGATCTCCTTTGCCGTCTCCAAAAAGTCCGCCCGCACAAAACTCTGGAACCCATGCACATAGTTCCGCAGCAGTTCCGTGTTGTCGTAAAGCATCTTCTCGAAATGCGGAACCACCCAGCGTTCATCCACCGAGTAGCGATGAAACCCGCCAGCCAATTGGTCGTAGACACCGCCCCGCGCCATCTTCTCCAGCGTCGTGCAAAACGCGTTGCGTGCCTGCTCATTGTCGCGACTCATAGCCAGTTCCAGCAGCAGGTCCAGCGCCGCCGGATGAGGAAACTTGGGCTGCGACCCGAACCCACCATTCTTGGCATCAAACTGGCTCAGCGCCGAGCCGGCAATCTTGTCCACCAGCGCCAGGCTCAGCTCGCCACCACGCCCCGAGAAACTCTCATTGTGCTCAATCGCCGCCATCACACTCGCGGCGGACTCCAGCGCCTCATCGCGCCGATCCCGCCACACCTGGGCCATCGTTTGCAGTATCCGCCCAAATCCAGGCCGCCCGTAACGATCGTCCGGAGGAAAATACGTTCCGCCAAAATACGGCCGCCCATCCGGCGTCAGGAATGCAGTCAAAGGCCATCCGCCTTGCCCGCTTATCGCCGAAACCGCTGCCTGGTAGCGTGCGTCCACATCTGGCCGCTCGTCACGGTCCACCTTCATCGCCACAAAATGTTTGTTGATAATAGCCGCGGTCGCGGGGTTCTCATATGACTCGCGGTCCATCACGTGGCACCAGTGGCACCACACCGCCCCAATGTCCAAAAGAATGGGCTTGTCCTCAGCCTTGGCGCGCTCAAACGCCTCCGCGCTCCACGCGTGCCACCGCACCGGCTGGTGCTGCGCCGAGCGCAGATAAGAAGAAGCCGCGCTCTCAAGAGAATTCGCCTCGTGCGACTGTTCTGCATTGTGTGTATCGGTTCCGTCACCCATGGGGTGAGGATAAACCGGTGAGCCCACACGCCAAAGCAACACCGATCTCCCAATTTCGATGCTCACACCCAAAGCCCGCTGACTCTTTATTCCCTTCGCACATTCGAACTCTCGATTCCGTCCCGCCTGCACTCCTCACGATCATCCCCACGGTAGAGTCTCAAACGCGCCTGAATCGTGCTACTCTGGCTCCGTCCTCAACCACATTCCCAAGAGAAACCGGAGCTGGAGTATCGTGCAGAAACGCAGCCTTGCATGCAATCTCGGTATATGTGCCTACGCCGCCGGCGCCATCTTCCTTGGCATCCTGGGTCTCGTTTCCGGCGACTTCGCCACCACTTGGCAAAACGTCGGCCCCAACATTCCTCTCCGCCTGCCGCTCGCCTATCTCACCGCGCTCATTGAGCTCGCCGCCGGAATTGCGCTCCTCTGGCCCAAAACCGCTCGCGCCGGAGCGCTCACCCTCACCATCGTCTTCGCCGTCTTCACCCTCTTGTGGGTGCCCAAAATGCTCGCAACCCACACCGACTTCGACCCAACCGGCAACTTCTTTGAAGAGTTCTCGCTCGTCGTCGGCGGAGCAGTCCTTTTCGCATCCCTCTCGCCCGCCGGCTCCGCGATCGCCCGCCGCGAGTCCCTCTTCGCCAGGCTCTTCGGCCTCTCTGCAATCTCCTTCGGCGTCGTCCACATTTACGACATGCCCGGTCTCTTCAAATTCGTTCCCAGTTGGATTCCCCCTTCGCAGACGTTCTGGGGATGGGCCACAACCATCGGCTTTTTCCTCGCCGCCTTCGCCATCCTCACCGGCATCTTGGCGCCGCTCGCTTCGCGTCTCTTGACCGTCGAGATCCTCAGCCTCCAATTAGTCTGGCTTCCCGGCATCTTCGCCAGCCATCCTCCACACTTCGTCTGGGCGGGCAACGCCATCAGCTTCACCATCGCCGGAGCCAGTTGGGTCGTCTCCGACTCCATCTCTAGGGCCAAACGAGCACCCGCCCCGGCAAAGTAACCCGCAGTTGCTGACATTTTGCTTTTGATTAAGTTGGGTGCCCCATCCTTTCGCCGATCTTCAGGCGAAAGGGTGGGAATCCAGAATTCATTCGTTCGAAACGCCGCCCCACGCAGCCCTAGTCCTTCGCCAGCTCCGCCTCAATCGCCGCGATCAACTCCGGTGCGTCCGGCGCAGTATCCGGAGCAAACCGCTTCACAACTTCGCCATCCCGGCTCACCAGAAACTTCTCAAAGTTCCACAGAACCTCCGGCTCAGGATTCGTCGGGATTCCATAGCCTGCGAGCTTTTCGCGATGCGAAGGACTGGTCAGCCCAATCGCATGTGGCTGGGCCGCAATCAACGCCGCATACAGTGGATGCTTCTCCGCGCCCACCACCGTGACCTTGCTGTAGAGCGGAAACTTCACCCCATAATTCGTCGTACAAAAACTCACAATCTCGTCGTTCGTCCCCGGCTCCTGCGCCTTGAAGTCGTTCGCTGGAAATCCCGCCACCACCAGCCCCTGCCCATGAAACCTCTCGTGCAGCGCCTCCAGCCCTTCATACTGCGGCGTCAGACCGCACTTCGATGCAACGTTCACCACCAGCACAACCTTGCCCGCATATTCGCCAAGCGTTGCGTCTTCATCGTTAATCTTCTTCACCGGAATGTCGTAAATAGATGTCGCCATGGTGTTCTGCTCCCCTAGTTATTGTTGAGTGTTTTCGTTGAAGCCAATCTGAATTGGAAAACGCGTCTCTAACTCTTTACTTCAGCAACTGCTTCGCCACCTTGATATAAAGCTCCACCGCTTCCAACTGCTCTTTCTTCGACAGCTTCTCATCCGGCGTGTGTGCACAATGAATCGACCCAGGCCCTAGCAGCAGCGGCTCGCCCCAGTTCGTCAGCATTGGAATATCCGTCGCAAATTTCGCCACCATCGTCGGCAACCCCTCCACCGCCTTCAACCGAATAAACGCCAGATCCAGCGTAAACTCCACTTCGGCCAATCCAGC
>Ga0182016_10000570_pt1 | contig 46167 bp, 30 predicted proteins | sample 712S2MmetaG_FD_120491 | JGI IMG/M metagenome (GOLD analysis project Ga0182016, IMG submission 120491) | Permafrost microbial communities from Stordalen Mire, Sweden - 712S2M metaG | ecosystem: Environmental > Terrestrial > Soil > Wetlands > Permafrost | place: Sweden: Stordalen | collected...
CTTGAACTCCACCGTATGACGACGCCACTTTGCTTTCTTTGCCGTTTTCGCCATTTGTTCGCTCTCCGTTCGATGCAAAGTGCGTCTTTTCGGCGTGTCTCATTTTAGGGGTTCACTCCATAAGAGGAGTTTCTGTTCGATCGGCGTTTATCGGCGTTCATCGGCGGCTAAAATGTCTTCTTCGAAATTCCGCGCTGTGACCTACACTAGAGGTCCAAGACATGCGCTTTCCACGTTCGAGCGGTATCCTGCTCCATCCCACATCCCTTCCCGGGCCGTACGGAATCGGCGACCTGGGGCGTGAGGCACGACGTTTCGCCGATTTTCTGGCCGAGAGCGGACAGACGCTTTGGCAGGTGCTGCCGCTCGGTCCCACCGGTTACGGCGACTCGCCTTACCAGTGCTTTTCCGCGTTGGCCGGTAACCCGCTGTTAATCGCCATGGACGGCTGGGATGTGCCGGCCGCGCCCGCGTTCCCGCGGGATGAAGCCGATTTCGCGCGCGTCATCCCCTGGAAAATGGGAGTGCTGGAGGCGGCGGCCGAGCGCTTCTTTTCCGGGCCCGGCGACCCGGCGTTTTCCGATTTCTGCGCGGCGAACGCGTCCTGGCTCGACGATTTCGCGCTCTTCATGGCGCTCAAGCAGCATCACGGGGAGGTTGTCTGGAGCCGCTGGGAGCCCGGTGCCCGGTCGCGCGATCCGCAGTCGCTGGCCGCCTGGCGGGAACGCCTCGCGCCCGCCATTGCCGCGCACCGTTACTTCCAGTTTCTTTTCTTCCAGCAGTGGCGGGAACTGCGCGAGTACTGCCGCGGCCGCAACATCCGCATCATGGGCGACCTTCCCATCTACGTCGCCCACGACAGCGCGGATGTCTGGGCCAACCCCGAAGCGTTTCACCTGGACGCCGGGGGCGACCCCACCGTGGTGGCCGGCGTCCCGCCCGATTATTTCAGCGCCACCGGCCAGCGTTGGGGCAATCCCATCTACCGCTGGGAAGGCATGGCGGCCGATGGCTACGGTTGGTGGCTGGAACGCTTCCGCGCGGTGCTGGCGCAGTTCGATCTGGTCCGCCTGGACCATTTCCGCGGCTTTGAGGCCTATTGGGAAGTGCCCGCTTCCGAACCCACCGCCGAGCATGGCCGCTGGGTTGCGGGACCGGGAGCCGCGCTGTTCGATGCCGCCTGGAAAGCGCTCGGGGACTTGCCCTTCGTGGCGGAAAATCTCGGGGTTATCACGCCGGCCGTGGAAGCCATCCGCACCCGGTTCGACCTACCCGGCATGAGCATTCTACAGTTCGCTTTCGGCGACGATCCGCAGGGCCCCAGTTTCCGCCCGCACAATTTTCCGCGCAACATGGTGGCCTACACCGGCACACACGACTGCGATACCACGGCCGGATGGTGGAGCAGCGAAGGGCGCGGCGAAAGCACCCGCGACAGCGAAGCGATCCGGCGCGAACGGCAATTCACGCGCTCGTATCTCCATACCGCGGGCGCGGAAATACATTGGGACTTCATCCGCGCGCTGGAATCTTCGGTGGCCGACACCGTGCTCATTCCACTTCAGGACGTGCTTGGCCTGGGCAGTGAAGCGCGCATGAATCAGCCGGCGACCCTCGGCGGCAACTGGCGCTGGCGTTACCGCGAGGGCGCGCTCACGCCGCCGATCGCATCGCGGCTTCGGGAACTCGCTCGGATGTACGATCGTTGACGCGCTGGGCGAGCAATGCCGCCAGCAGCAGGAATCCGCCGCCGGACACCACCGCGGCCACGCGATTGTTGTCCAGCACGTGGTTCATGACCCAGCCGAACCCCAACGACGCGATGATCTCCGGCAGCACGATGAAGAAGTTGAAGATCCCCATGTAAAGTCCCACCCGCTTGGCGGGCAGGGAACCGGCCAGCATGGCATAAGGCATGGAGAGGGTGCTGGCCCAGGCGATCCCTACTCCGGTCATGGATAACAGCAGCAGGTACTTGTTGTGGATCACCCACACTGCCAGCAAGCCCACCGCGCCTGCGACCAGGCAGATGCCGTGCGTTCTGCGCCGCGAAAGCGCGCGCGCCATGGGCTCCAGGGCGAAGGAAAAGACGAAGCAGACCGCCGAATACATGCCGAAGCACAGCCCGCCCCATTCCACGCCTTCGGAATACCTCGGCGATTGCGGATCGTTGGCCCCAAACACCTGGTGGGCCACGGCCGGCACAAAGTAAAGCCACATGCAAAACAGGCCGAGCCACGTGCACAGCTGCACCGGCGCCAGTTGCCGCATGGTGCGCGGCATTTCGCGGAGGGCGGATAGAATCTCTCCCGCCGTGGAGTGAGCCGCGCGCTGCTCAGACGGGTCTAGGGCTTCCGGCGGGTACTCCTTAGTGGTGACGATGGTCCACAATACCGCGGCCAGGAACACGGCCGCGCCGAGTGTGAAGGAAAGTCTGACCGAGGTTGGAATGGCGTGGCCCGCCATGCTGGTGCCGGAGACGCCCCAGTGCGTCAGCAGCCACGGCAGAGCCGACGCGATCACGGCGCCCAGGCCGATAAACAGGCTTTGCATGGCGAACCCCTGGGTGCGTTGCTCTTCCGGCAGCAGGTCGGCCACAAACGCGCGGAATGGCTCCATGCTGATGTTGATGGAAGCATCCAGCATCCACAACAGGCCAGCCGCCATCCATAGCGCGGAGACATTGGGCATCACCAGGAGTGCGGCCGAACTGAGAATCGCGCCCACCAGGAAATAAGGCCGCCGCCGCCCCAGCCTGCCCCATGTATGATCGCTCATGCTGCCGATGATCGGTTGCACGATCAGCCCCGTCAGGGGCGCTGCCAGCCACAAGAGGGGGATCTGGTCCGGCTTGGCGCCCAGATACTCGTAGATGGCGCTCATGTTGGCCATCTGCAAGCCCCAACCGAACTGGATTCCGAAGAACCCCAGGTTCATGTTCCACAGCTTCCCGAAACTGAGGCGTGGCTTCTCCATGACAAAGTCCTCCCGCGTGCGGTAGCAGTCCTTGAGTGTAGCTCCATAGCCGGACTCGCACCAGACAGAATTTCCTTGTGGGACATGCTTCAGCTATGCTTCAGCTTGCCTTCGGTTTAGGCTATTCATGGTATGCCCTGGCAGCGCAGGGCGGCTCAGCTAGGGTCGAGCTACGCTCGACTGGACAAGCTGAAGCAAAGCTGAAGCAAAGCTGAAGCATGTCCCACACCGGAACGCCGACAAGATTGTCGGCGCTGCGCCGCCGGTTCTCAATTGGGATACGGGTCGCCGGCGCGGACGATGCGGATCTGATGATCGGTAAACTTTGCGTGGGCGCCGGGCAAGTCGATCTTGGGCATATGGCATCCCACGCAGTTGGCTTTGGCCACACGGCAGACCTTGGTGTGGAGCGCGGTGGCATGGCAGGCGGTGCACTTGGCGTCGTAGGTGGCGAGGTTGGTATCCACTTCTGCGTGGGGATCGTGGCAGGCGGCGCAGCGAATGCGGCGATCCTCCGGGTCGAAGCATTTGCTGTTGGTCAACCGGTAGGGCTGGAAGCGAACATTATTGATGCCGCGCGGTCCGTTGAGGGCGATCTGGGACCAGGTGCGATGACAGCGCCCGCATAGTTCAGCCATGTCTCCGGCGGAGAAGGCGCCCAGATGCGGCAGTTCGGCGGCCACCGGATCTCCGGCGTGAACAGCTTCGGTGTGCTTTTCGGTGGGACCGTGACACGACTGGCAGCCGACGCCGGGGACGAGCGTCTCCAGGTGGAGCTTCTTCTCGATTACGCCTCCGTTGGAGTGGCAGCCGAAACAGTCGCGTGCGCCGATCGGGTCCATGCGGCGGCCGGCCGCCTCCACCATGCTCTGCGGCTTGGAGCCCAGGGCGCCCATCGTCAGATCCAGGGCGCCCAGAGCGTTATAAAAGCTGACGCGGCTCTCGTACATCGCCCCCTGGTATTCGAAAACATAAGTCTGGCCCGCTTTTCCGCGTCCAAATGCCCACAACAGCGAGGTGGTGAAGGTATCGCTGCCCTGGGTCACGGTCAGGATGCTGCGATCGCCCTGCCGCACGATGCGCGAGCGGTAAGGGCCTTCCTGGAACGAGAGATCCGGATGCTCTTTGAGAACGGAGCAGGCATCGACCCGTTCCAGGGCATCGAACATGGGGGTGGTGCGGTAGGGCCTCGCCTGCGCGATGTGACAAGCGGTACATACGGCGTCGCCCGGCACAGGTGAAGCCGCAAGGGCGGGGAACGGCAGGGCGGCCAGCAGCAGCCACAGGCCGGCATGGGACCACAGCCGAGTCCACCCAAAGGTGGCCAGCAGCACCGTTATTCTATACCCAGGTGACAACCCAGTCAGCTCCCCTTTGTGCAAAATTCTATCATCAACCGGGGCGGAATCGACCCGGTTGCGCTCCGTTTCATCCGTTAACGGTAGCGTTAACGTGCTGATTTAGCGAGATATGTTCCATTAACGGGGCGATGTCTTCGTTGTTCCCATCCAAAGCAGACGATCGCCGGCTTTTATCCCGAAAGACATATCGAATAGAAAAAACGCTGAAAACCGGTGTTCAAGGTCTTCAGCTTTCAGTATCGAGTGAGATCCAGGAGGTTCAGGACTCTTTACTGCCGTTCGTTAACAGCAACTGCCCCTGATTAGCCTTTTTTCGAGCGACTAGTGTATTTATACTAGGCCAAGCTCAGGAAGGCCTCGCATAGTGGGGTGAGTAGCCTGATCTTGGGAAGATTAAAGGAAGAGCAGCCAATATGAAAAAAATCCTCGTTGGATTCGCGTTTGCAATAGTCTTGGCTACAAATTTAGGGGCACAAGGCATTTACGCTACTCTTACGGGTGTCGTGGCCGACCAGTCCTCGGCCGTGGTACCTCAAGCAAAAGTCATTTTGAAAGATTCTCAGTCCGGTTCGCAGCGCGACTCCGTGACCAACTCCGATGGCTATTTCACCTTTGCATCGGTGCCTGCCAGCGAATACGAGCTGACAATCGAGGCGAAGGGTTTCAGCACCTTTAAGGTAACGGGAATCACCTTGTCCGGTGGCGAAAAGCGCAATATCGACGCCAAGCTCACCGTAGGAACTACTTCGGAGGCTGTCGAGGTCACCGGCGAAGTTGACAAAGTGGCTCCGGTGGACAGCGCCGAGAAAACCAACCTCATCACGAGTAAGGAACTGCAAAACTTTGTTCAGGTTGGCAGCAACGCCGCCGAGTTCATCAAGATCATGCCCGGTTTCGGCATCACGAACGGGACGAACAACGCGGCCAACTACAACGGCCAGACCATCGGCATCAATGCCAATGGCGATGCCGGCAGCCAGAGCCCGCTGAACGCCGCATACTCCTACAATGGTTTGCCTGGCAACTCGTTGGATATCACCGCGGATGGCGCGCACGTGTCCGACCCGGGCTGCAACTGCGATACGCCAGTGAATCCCAACTCGGACATGATCTCCGAGATCCAGGTGAAGATGTCGAATTTCGACGCTTCCAACCAGAAGGGTCCGGCGGTGATCACTTCGGTGGCCAAGTCCGGCGGCAGGGACTTTCATGGCTCGGGCTTTTTCTATGCCCGTAACTATGTCCTGAACGCCAATGACGCGATTAACAACCAAGAAGGCCTGCCGCGACCGCAAAACAAGTACTACTACCCCGGCGGCACCTTTGGCGGTCCGGTTCTGATCCCCGGCACGCACTTCAATCACGACCGCAATAAGCTTTTCTTCTTTACCGGGTTCGAGTACTTCTACCAGGTTCTCGATACCAGCCTGCTCCGCGCCACGGTGCCAACCGCCGCCGAAATCGGTGGCAATTTCTCGCCTACGTCGGTAGCAGCAGAGGGCCCCACGACCGCTTCCGGCAGCGCTCCCGGACAGTTGAACGCCAACGCGCTGGCGCAGTTCCCCGGTGGAATCATGCCGGCGGGCGCCATCGACAAGAACATGCAGGCGCTGATGAATCTGTATCCCGCCCCCAACGCGAATCCCGCCCAAACCGGCGGATACAACTACGTGGCGGAACCGATCTTCAATCAGAACAATATCCAATGGATGAGCCGCCTGGACTACAGCATCAGCGATAACACGAAGCTCTTCATCCGCTACAATCTGCAAAAGGAAACTCAGCAGTTCCCGGTAGGACTGTGGTGGCGGCAGACGGACCAGGTTCCTTATCCGACTGCAATTTTGGGCAAGAACCAATCCAACAGTGTCACCGCTTCGCTGACCCACGTGTTCAGCCCGACCATGACGAACGAAGTCGTGTTCGCCTACACCTATATCGGGTTCCCCAACGTCTTCAAGAACCCCGCGGCGGTTAACCGCACAGCTGTGGGTTATGACTACCAGGGGATCTTTAAGAACGGTGTATCGCAAATTCCTTCGTTTGGCGGCACCGGCTGGGCCAACCAGGAAGCGGCGCTGGTCTTCAATCCCGGCGGATTCGAAGACGGCGGCACCTCGCAGGGTCTGTACGCCGACAAGTACATGCCCAGCGTCAGCGATACCCTCACCAAAGTGTGGGCCACCCACACCGTGAAGGCCGGCGTCTTCTGGGAGTGGATTCGCAACGCCCAACCGGCCAATAACGACAGCAACGGCGATCTGCAGGTGTGGGCTAATAACTCCAACACCTTCGGTAACGAATATGCCGACCTGCTCTACGGCAATCTGAACAACTACACGGAGACTAATTTTAACCGCGTCAACGATATCGCCTACAACACCTACGAGGGCTTCGTGCAGGACTCCTGGAAGGCTACGCGGCGCTTGACTCTGGAAATGGGGCTCCGCCTCACGCACTTCCAACCTTGGGCCGACCGCCTGGGCTTCGGGTATTCGATTTTCAATCAGGCGAATTATAATGCAAATTGCACACCCATCGAATATTGCGGGTTCGAATGGCATGCCAAAGACCCGTCAGTACCGATCGGTGGATTCTCGACTCGCGCGTTGTTCTACCAGCCCCGCTTGGGCTTTGCATTCGACCTGTCAGGCCAGGGAAAGACCGTTCTCCGCGGCGGATGGGGCCGATACTACTTCCACTCCGGCCAGTTCACCGCGGGCCTTGATGTAGCCGCGGGCGTCGAAACCATCAGCACCGGCAACAACATTAACGGGCAGCCTGTGCTGGCGCGCAACCTTTCGTCCATCAACCTCGCCGCGCAAGCAGGTTCCCCGGCGGCAGTGAGCAGCACGGACAACAATCAGCCTTACACGGACAACTACAACTTCACGCTTTCTCAGCGAACCCCGTGGTCCGGCCTGCTGGAGGTCGCCTACGTGGGCAATAGGAGCCGCGACCTGTTGAACAGCAGCAACGCCGGCGCCGATTCCAATATCAACCTGGTTCCGGTGGGCGCGATGTTGCAGAGCAAGAACGGAGGCGTGGATCCGAACAGCCTCACGGCCGCTAATTTCAGGCCCATGACGTTATACGGCGATCTGGGACTCGCGGTCAACAACCTGTATGCCAACTATAACGCGCTACAGGCGACCTGGGTGCGCACCAAAGGCCGCTACACCATCAACATGAATTACACCTATGGGAAGGCCATGGGCATCCTGAACAACGCCGGCGGCGACCAGTTCGACTTGGCCAACAACTACGGTGTCCAAGGCACCAACCGCAAGCAGATCTTCAACGCCGCATACTCTGTGGAACTGGGCACCCCCATTCAACACGGTATGTTCGCTAAGGGGTTGATCAACGGCTGGCAACTATCCGGAATTACGCAACTTGAATCTGGAGCGAACCTTCTGAACGGCAGCGGAAACTTCGGCGTGGGTGGAACCATTTGCATCCCCGGCAGTTCGGGAGGCACTTGCAACGGCAATGGAGTGACAAATGGGGTTCAAGCCAGCAGCGCTTCACTGTTGGGCACGACGGATATTACGTTCGAGCCGCTCTTGACCTGTAATCCCACTTCGAACCTCGCGAAAAATCAGTATATCAATCCCAATTGCTTCGCCGTGCCGACGCAACTCGGCCAGAACGGGCCGACTGTCATTCCGCCCGTCTACGGACCGGCATTCTTCAACTCCGATCTTGGAATGTTCAAGAATTTCAACATCAGCGAGTCGAAGAAACTGCAGCTCCGCTTCAACGCATACAACTTCCTGAACCATCCTTTGTGGTCGTTCTACAATGGAACCAACCTGGGTAGTGTCGGTTTCAGTGCGCCGACCACAATCAGCGCTCCCAACTGGGGAACGGTTGTCGATAAACAGGGTCATCGCGTCGTGCAGGTCGCGATCAAGTTCTACTTCTAATCGCGGCGTACGGCAAGTGCAACGTCAAAGGCGGCTTCCGAAAACGGAAGCCGCCTTTTCTTTCGTCTGGCCCCTGCCTAGCCTCAAAGAGTTACCATCAATTGAGATGCAACCTTCGGCCCGGGTCCTATTGGTAGTTGCGTTGGCCGCCGCCGGCCGCGCGAGTGGGCCTCAAGCCCCGACGCCCTCCTTTTCGACTCTCTCCGCACAAGCGCAGGCCGCCCGCGACGCCAATCAGCTCGAAAAAGCTGTCGACTTGTACAAGAAGGCCTTGAAGCTGAAGCCCAACTGGGAGGACGGTCTGTGGAGTTTAGGCTCCATGGCATACGATCTCAATCAATACAAGGACTGCATTTGGGCATTCGGCAAGCTCTCCGAGTTGAGACCCGATAGCGCGCCCGGCTGGAGCATGGCGGGACTTTGCGAGTACGAGCTTCGCAATTACGGCTCGGCGCTGGATGACTTGGCCCACGCGGAACATCTGGAGTTTAAGGAAAACGCCGAACTGGGCCGCGAGGCGCGTTTGCACTACGCACTGGTGCTGACCAAGACAGGCACATTTGAGAAGGCCATTAACATTCTGTCCGATCTGGCGAGGGAAAAGAAGACGCCCGACATCATAGCTGCCGCCGGGATTGCCGGGCTCCGGCGTCCGTGGCTGCCCTCGGAGGTGCCGGAATCGGAACGCGACTTGGTCTACCGCGTGGGTGAGGCTATGGCCTTGGGCATGGAGCAGGACTACAAGGTGGCCGACCAGAAGTTCGACGAGGTCCTGAAGGCTTATCCGTCGGAGCCGAACGTGCATTTCCGTTATGGCGCCATGCTCTACATTCAGGACGACGGCCGGGGAATTGAAGAAATGAAGAAAGCCATCGCTTTGGCTCCCGATCACGTGCCGGCCCTGGTAAGTCTGAGCGCCATTTTTCTGAAGCGCGAGGATTCCAAAGCCGCGGTGGAGTACGGCGAACTGGCGGTAAAAACCAGTCCCGGCGATTTCGCCACGCACATCGTTCTGGGCCGGGCACTGCTCGCTTCCGAGGATCTGGCGCGCGCCGCCACGGAACTCGAACAGGCCGTAAAGCTGGCCCCCAAAAGTCCGGAAGGACACTATAGTCTTGGCGAGGTGTACAGCCGCCTCGGTAGAAAAGAAGACGCCGCGCGCGAAACCGCCGAATTCAAACGGCTCGAACATCTTGGAGCGAAACAGGTCCCATGAGACTCTTAATCCCAGCCACACTCATTCTTCTGGCCGCGGCGCCGTCCGCGCTACCCCAGCAACAACCAGCACAACCCCCGTCGACGACAATCAAAACCAACGTCGATGAAGTCCTGCTCGATTTAGTGGTGCGCGACAAAAAAGGAAAGCCCATCACGGATCTCAAGCCGAACGAATTCACCATCACCGACAACGGCGCCAAGCAAACCATCCTCAGCTTTCGCCAGGTGCGCGGCACCGAAGCCGTCAGCGAGACCGGAGCTTCCACGCCGCTCGATCCTTTGCGCCAGATACGGCTCGTCACCCTGGCCTTTGACCCACTGTCCGCGCCGGACCAGCGCAAGCTGGCGCGCTCGGCGGCCATCGACCTGGTAAAGGGCGATCAAGGCACCAATGTGTTCTATTCCGTCGTGGTGATCGACACCAGGCTGTTGCTCTTGCAGCAATTCACCAAGGACCACGATGCGCTGATAAAGGCCATCGAGCAGGCCACTCAAGGAGTGAGTGCGCCGCGCCTGTCTTCGGAGTCGGAGGCCCTCATGGCCCAGTTAAAAATCAACCTGAACGGCCAGACTGTCAATGGGGCGGACCAGAACGTAAACCTGCTGACTGCCGCGACGCAAAACGCCGGCACGACAGTGGGCGGTACGGCCGCGCCTACAGGCGATGTGCTCGCCCCCGTGCTGGCCAACGTCATGCTGAACATGATGAGAATGAGTGCCAGTGCGCAATCTAACGGCACCCGGCTCAAGATCGATGCTCTGCGGTCTTTGGTCGACGGCCTGCGCCCTATGCCCGGCCGTAAGAGCGTCATGTACTTTACGGAAGGCATGGACCGTCCGCCCGAGCTGGACACCATGTTCCGCAACCTCATGGCTACCGCCAACCGGAATAACGTGACCTTCTACAGCGTGGATACCCGAGGCGTGATGACCGAATCGCAAAACTCCGGCGCCATGGGCCAGCTGAACGGCGCCAACAACGCCAGCGGCGCGACTACACAGCAGGACAACAAAGTCACCACGGAGCAGATGAATGCCTCCGATACCGCCGAGACCGCGGGACGCGCCAACGTGCAACTGGCGATACGCGATCTGGCAGAATCCACCGGTGGTTTCCTCATTGGCGACAGCAACGACCTTCGCGTGCCCTTGCGCCACGTTAACGAAGAGATCAGCAGCTATTACGAAGTTTCTTACAATCCCGGCATCACGAGTTTCGACGGCAGTTTCCGCAAGCTGTCGGTGGCCACCACCCGCAAGGACTTGGTGATTCACGCCCGCGCCGGCTACTTCGCGCTGCCGCCGGAAGCTCGCGCGGCCGGGCTGGCGCCGTTCGAACTACCGTTGCTCAAGGCGATTTCCGATGGCAAGCTTCCCTTCGACGTGGAGTTTCGCGCCGGCGCCGTGCAGCTTCAGCCAAAGAAGGAAGGGACCGACGTCGCGATTCTGGTGGAAGTCCCGATGCATGGCCTCGAAGCCAAGACTGGGGCTGGAACTCTGGACGTGCACTGTTCGTTCGCGGCGCTGGTAAAGGATTCCGCCGGCCAGGTGGTAGAGAAAGTCACGCGCGACCGATCGTTTAAGGTGACCGAAGACCAGCACAAAGCGGGCAATTTCCTGGACAAGACAACTTTCCTTCTTGCTCCGGGCAAATACACCCTGGACACTGCCGTATTGGACGAAGCCAACCAGAAGATCGGCGTGGACCACGCGGACTTCACCGTCGCCGCCGCAACGGGCGTGGGCATCTCGAGTTTGCTGCCCATACGCTCCGGCGCACCCAGCCCAAAAGGGATGGACCCCAATGAACCCTTCCAGTTCCAGGGCAACAGCCTGACCCCGACCCTGGACAAGGTGGTGAAAAAGGTTCCCAACGCGATGCTCCGGTTGTTCTTCACGGTCTACCAGGATGCGGCTATTTCCGACAAGCCCACGGTGGACATCGAATTCATGAAGAACGGACAGACCCTGCAGAAGGTGCCGATGCCTCTGCCGGCAGCGGATGCGCAGGGGCGCATTCCGTACGTGATGACGATACCCGCGGCCGCCATTCCGGACGGCACTTATGATATCCGCGCTACTGCGAAGCAGGGGAGCACTTCCGCGGTTTCCACCACCACGATCAAGTTCGAACAGTAGACGATCCGGTAGCCCGGCGAAACCGCTTGCTTACGCGCGCGGCTCGGCAAGAAGGACAAAGCTGAAGCAAGCTGAAGCATGGGGCCACGCTTCAGCTCCGACCGGCCGGCCCCCTGGCCGGCCTCTTCGCGGCGCCAAGCGCCTGAATCCACGGAGGCGGGACGAGGGCGTCCCGCGCGGACCAGGGGGTCCGCCCCACCTGATTTTCGCAGGAATTCCACGCTTGGGAGCTTGCCTAAGCTTGCGTAACTCACCTGCCCCGGCAATTCGCCGGAGCAAAAGAGTTATCATACGCTGAGTGCATCCGGCTCGCGATTTCGAACAGGAACGAGCGGAGCTGCAATCGGTGCTGGCCTCCGGCATCCTCGATCGCGCTCCCAATCTCGCGCTGGTGCTCACTTATATCTGCGAGAAGTATTTCGAGGGCGCGACGGAACAGATCAAGGAGTACAACGTTGCCGTCGAAGCTTTAGGCCGGCCGGCGGAGTTCGATCAGAAACGCAACTCCATCGTTCGCGTGGAGGCTCATCGTCTGCGCAAGCGCCTGCGCGAATACTATGAGTCTGAAGGCGCCAACCACGACGTGTGGATCGATATTCCGTCGGGGCAGTATGCACCGCAGTTCGTACGCCGGCGCCCTGTGGAGCTGAGCCTTAGTGTGCAATCCCCAGTGGCGCCTGCGTATCCGGACAATGCCGGCCCGCCACGGAGCCGTACATCGATTGGCCCGGCGGAACCAAGATCCGGTTATCGATTGTGGGTCGCAATGCTTTGCCTCGCCATGGCTGTCTGCGGGCTGCTCGCCTGGAAAGCCGTCTCGGCCGGGACGGCGAAGGTGGCTGCGTCTCGCGCGGCCGGAATCGCTGCCGCATCCTCGTATGAAATTCGAATCCTGACCGGCCTGAAAGATGGCACTTATACTGACCGCTTTGGACGAACCTGGCAGAGCGACGGATATTTCGAGGGGGGCGCCGTATTTGAAGCCGCCGGTCAACGCATCGCCGGCACTCGCGACCAGCATTTATACCGCAGCCGCCGCGAAGGCGCATTCTCGTATGACATTCCACTGCCGCCCGGTGTGTATGAGCTCCGCCTTCATTTCGCGGAAACGCTATTCGGCGAGAACAACATCGCGGGAGGCGGAGAGGGTACCCGCACCTTCAACGTCTTTGCGAATGGCGTGCGGATTCTGCGTGCGTTCGATGTCATCAACGACGTGGGGGCCGATGCTGCCGATACTCGTGCGTTCAAGGACATTTCGCCCGCGGCCGATGGCAAACTGCACCTGAAATTCGAACCCGAATCGAGCCCTGCGATTGTGAGTGGCATTGAGATCACGCGCGGGATTCCGGGGAAAATGGCGCCCATTCGCATGGTCTCGCGCGAACACCCCTACACCGACAAGCAGGGCCGCACCTGGGAGGCCGACGAGTACTCCCAGGGCGGCCAACTAGCTGTACGCACCGAGCCGGTGTTGAATATCGACGATCCCGAGTTGCTCCGTGGAGAACGGTACGGCAATCTTACGTATGCGATTCCTGTTCCGCCCGGCCGCTACACCGTCAAACTGTATTTCGCCGAAACATGGTTCGGCCCCGGAAGCTTTGCGGGCGGCGGCGCCGGCAGCCGGATCTTCGATATCCTGTGCAATGGCGTGGCGGAGCGCCGCGGCTTCGATATCTTCAAAGAAGCGCGTGGAAGCGGCCGGGCGATCATCGTGCCCCTTCACGGCCTGGAGCCGGATCCGTATGGCAAGATTGCTCTATCGCTTCGCCCCAGCCGTAATTACGCCTCACTGAACGCTCTGGAAGTGACCGACGAATCCAAGTAAGGGTGCCCACGCTAGCGTGGGGGCGAGCTTGGCTCGCCTGGACAAGCTGAAGCTTATCCCACACGTGGGGCATGCTTCAGCTTGCCTGCCGGCGACAGCCCGGCCACTCCCTGCGGGTCACCAAAGGTGAGAAGTTCAGCTTATCCAAACCGGCGGAGCTGGCAGCCCGAAGTCCGTCTATTTCTTGGGCGCCCCACCGGCGGCCTTTTCGTAAAGCGCGATGCTGCTATTGAACGCCTCGATCAGCTCCCGGTCGTTGCGCTCGGTGGCCAACGCGAGGCCCTGCCGGGCAGTTCGCAGCGCATCCTCCAGCCGGCCCACTCTCGCGTAGATCGATGAGAGCGCCCCAAGCACGAGCGGATCGTTTGTCTTGGCGAGCGCCTCAAAATGCGGAATCGCCTCTTCGAACCGCCCTTTCCCGGCCAACGCGCGGCCGAGCACGAGTTGCGCCTCGTTCGATTCGAAACCGCCGGCGAGCGCCTTTTCCAGGTGCGGAATCGCCTCGTCGAAGCGGCCTTGCCGGGCCAGGACCAGGCCCAGATTCCCATGCAATTCGGGCGCATTCGGATCGGCGGCTAAGGCTTTCTCGAGATAGGGGACAGCCGCATCGGCGCGGCCCGCACGTACCAGAGCGATGCCGATATTGTTCTGCGTGTCAGGCTCGTTGGGGTCGAGCTCCAGCGCCTGCGCGAAATGCGGGATAGCCTCCTGAATCTTGCCTTGTTCCGCCAGCAGGCTGCCCAGCGCGCCCTGCGCCTTGGCGTCCCTGGGATTCAGCTCGATGGCCTTCTGGAGTTGCTCCAATGCCTGTTCGGGCTGTTTCAGGCGCAGCAGCGCCACACCCAGAGTAGTGTGAGTCTTGGCGTCAGTGGGCTTAAGCGCCATCGCCTGCTGCAGCGGCGCGAGCGCGTCCTGGTAGCGATTCACGCCGGCCAGGGCTACGCCCAGGTTGTAAAGCGCCTTCGGTTCGTCCGGGCTCATGGCCAGTGCAGTCTTCCACTCCGCGATGGCCGTCTCCAGTTCGCCCTTGCCCTGGTCCGCCACGGCGATATTGAACAGCCGGTAGAATTCCGTGGCCGGCGCGTTCATGGTTTCCATGAAGTCCGGCTGGACGTTCACAAATTCCGGGATGTTCACGGCGCGATTCGACGCCGTCATATTTTCCACCAGGATGGCCGGGCTGTCGTTGCCGTTTTCGTCGATGTGGGTGAGGAATAACTGCGTGAACAGCGAGCGTCCCTTCGATGAGAATGCCAGCCAGCGGCCGTTGGGAGAAAAGGTGTGCCAGGAGTTCATCCGCGACAGGTTGCAGTTCATGCGGCGCGCTCTGCCACCTTCGAACGGCGCCATGTACAGTTCGCTATCGGGCCGCATGAGCAGGCCGTTCTTGTTCTTCACGAACACGATCCACTTGCCGTCGGGCGAGACTTTGGGGAAATTGTTGCTGAACCCGTCGCCGCTGGCTCCCTGCACCGGCTCGGCCGTGCCGCCTTTGCCGCCGTTGAACGGGATGCGGTACAGGTCGTATTGGATCTGCGTTTCGTCGGGCGAGTTGGCGTATGTCGCCTCCTTCTGGCCGGGCGCAAAGGGCTCGCGCGCTTTGGCGCGGGAGAACACCAGGTACTTGCCGTCCGGGCTCCAGAAGGCGCTGGTCTGGACCATGTTCGAGTCGTCGGCGCCGGGCAGGGGCAGCAGCTTGCCGGTCGCCTTGCTGTACCAGGAGAGAATGCCGCGTGTCGGATAGAACACCTGGCCGAAGCCGTAATCTTTGTAGAAGCCGTTGAAGAGGCGATCGTCCACGCCCTTCATCTGCGCGTCGGTGGGCTCGGTGGAAGTGATCAGGTACTGCCCGTCGGGCGACATCTGGCTCATGAACCCGAAGCGTTTTTTCGCCGGATCGTCGGAGAACGAGTTCCAGCGGATTACGTCTTCGCTGCGGATCGAGGTTGCCTTGCGCACCGGCACCAGCGCGTACAAGCCCTTATCGTTTTGCGGACCGTCCACGTCGATGCCCATCCATTTGCCATCGCGCGAGAACGAGTGGCAGTTGGCACAGGTCGGCAGGCCCTCCATCATCACGCGGCTGCGCCCGGTCGTGAGGTCCATCAGGCGCCACGCGATGAACGGCACCGCTTCCGGGGGCAGCGGGGCGATGATACCGCGCTCGCCTTCAGGAAACGGAATTAGCGGCACGTCGCGGTAAAAGACGGGAGCGCCCACCGGGTCGCGCGAGACGCTGAGGGTGGTTTGCCCGCTGGAAACCGGCTTCTTCGTCTTGTCATCCTCGTAGCCCAGCAGCCGAAGGGTAACCGGCTGCGCAACGCCGTGCTTCTTGACCTCGCTCCAGGTGCCTGCATCCGCCTTCCAGGCATGGCCAGCCTCCTGGTTGGGGGTGAGTGTCGGGGTGACGGCGCCGGCCTTGGCGCATCGCTCATCGATTGGGCCAAGCTGCAGCCGCGGGCCTGGCGATTTCACGCGCACGGGCTTGGCGCCGTCGGCGAAGGCGAACTCGATGACCCACAGCTTGGCGCGCGGATCGGCATCGCGCCACTCGATGGTTGGCGGGACAAGATCGGGCGGAAAGATGGAGTTCGCCGCGGGGTAATCGACAGTGATGGCGCCGGCCGGCGCCGGTTGCCGCGACGGCTGGGCCATCAGGATCGTCGCCGCGAGGCCCAGTCCCACTATTAAGGTGCGCACCGACATCTTTGTGTTGCCATTCGGGCCGGAATCGTTTATGCGACTATTATATATCCAATTGCTCCAATCAGAGCTGATTATCTCGCTTGGGGATCGGGCTGGGGATGTGGGCGCGCCCATTTCTACTGTACGGGCGCGCGGAGCCCGGCGTTGGCCGTTCCGCTGTTCGCTGGTGCTGCCGCGATGGGAATGAGCAAATACGACATGGAGGAATCGGGGCCGGAGATCTGGAGAAAGTTAGGGCCGGCCGTCAGTCCCGCCGGCACCGTCACGTTGAGCTGATATAGTCCGGAGTAAAGTGGAGCCAGCCCGGCAAAGCTGTTCGTCCCCGTTGTCCCGGAGAATTCCACGCCGATGGTGTTGGTTGCATAGCTCAGCGGGCCCGACGGTCCCGGCGCGCCATCGGTAATGGCCGGTGAGACGGCGCCAAGGCCGGTGAGATAGACCGCCAGAGTTTCGCCTGGCATGGCGGGATTGGCGTCGCTCACCACCGATCCGGCAGGCGCTAGCGAATTTCCGATCCCCAAATGTTCGATCGCTCCGTACCCCGTGCCGTTCTGGTTCTGCGTGAAGACGCCTGGCGCCGTGGCCGAAACGTAGTTCGTCACCACGTTGGAAGACCCCATGTCGTTGGTCACCTGGATCTCCACGATCGATCCGGGAGTCACCTCGTAAGGTACGATCGCCGAAATCTGCGACGGGCTCACATAGTAGATGGCAGCGGGCAATCCGCCGATGGTTACGTGTACATTACCAAGTCCGCTGGTCGGAAACGGAATGCCGGCGGTTTGCGTGGAGGAAGCCAGATTCGAGCCGTATAGAGTCAGCAGTTCCCCGGGTGCGATCCTGGCCGTGAACGGTGCGTTGCTGGCGGCATTCACAATGCCCGTGGGATTCAGGAAGACGCCGGTGCCCGTTGGCGTGGGCGCCTGCAAGGATAAACTTATCCCTAGGTTTGGGCCGATTCCGGATGTGATTACCACCGCTCCTCCGTCTCCCACGATGTAATGCGCCTTAGTATTGCTGAAGGTGTTACCCGCGAGGGAGATGGTGCTGCTATAAGTGTGGTCGGCAGTGGTGCCGAGGATCCCATTTGCTATCCGCTGGTGTCCCAGAACCGTCTGCGGAGCGGCGCCGGCGATGACGTTCAGCGAGCCGAACCAGGAATCGAGCTGGCCCCCGACTTCATCGAAGCCTGCCTGGTAGTAAAGCCCAGAGAGAGCCGGCGTCCCAGCATGTGTCTTAACACCCACGATCATATCGAACGAGTTAGGCGACCCGCCGAACAGGAAGTTGCCATCCGGGGAAAAGTAGAAGTATTTCTGTCCGGCGATGAGTAGGGTGCCCGTGGGAAGGGTGGGGCCTGCCGGAAACGTGGCAGTTCGGCGCCATTGCTGAAGGTGTAGGTAAGCCCGCTGACATTCTGCGTGATTGGCGATGTGTTCGTGCCCTCGTATCCGCTGATCTCCCCCGCATTCAGATTACCGTTTCCGTCGGGATTGAGCGTAAACATTACACTAAGCGCATAATTCGGGATGCCGCTCGACAGGTCAAAATCCGCGCACGTCCAGGATCCGGCGAAGCTGGACGAAGTTGGCGCCGGAGTGGCGAGCGGGGCTGCCACCATCATATCGTTGCTTCCATCGACAGAGCCTGCCGCGCTGCCGACGAAGATTCCCTGCGACGACACCAGTCCGTAGATCGGCACTGCTGGGCACCCGCTTTCGGGGTCGAAACATGGGCTGGAGATGAAGCCGTAGCCTGATGCTGCGATGGAATACGTTCCGTTAGCGGTGAGTGCTCCCGAGAACGTGACGGCTTCCCCGGCGATGTTGTACTGGCCCGTCATGGAGTACTTGCCGTTTCCATCGAACGTGATATTGCCATAAATGCCTATCTCTCCGCCTAAGTCACCGTACTTGTCTGAGACATCATAGGAAACCTGCCGAAAATAGTACTGGCCTTCGAGCAGGCCGTTGCCGCTGGTGTCCCAGCTCTGCGCCTGGATAGCACCGGCTACGGCAACCAACATTACGAAGCGTGTTAGTTTCATACCAGAGAGTCCGTTTCGGTTATTACTACGGCTGCGACCCGCGGAGCGTTTCACTAACTTTGCGCGAAGCGGGCTTGACAGACGGCTTGATCGAGGCGCCGATCCGCCGCGCTGGCTGTTGAGACCAGCTGTTTGGCTTCCCCAGGGTGACCTCGAAGCATGTTCAGCATTGTAAAACACCCGGTCCGGCACGCGTGTTCGGAAAGCCGCGTGCTCTCGAGACGCCTGGCTCAGGAGCCACCGAAGATGTCGCGAATGATGCGGGCGTTTTGCTCGACCGGCTGCTGACCGTACCACGCGTGCTTCACAATGCACGTCTCACCCAGAACCAATAGCGTCGGCGTACCCCGTATCTGAAGCTGGCTAAAGGGCACGTTGTAGACGTCGCTAACATCCACGCCAAGGGAGTGTAGGTAGCTCTTTCCCTTATCGGCGGCCTCTGGCAGCACGGCGACCACCCTTTTGCCCTTGTCCGACTGCGCGGCCTCGACGAGTTGCTTGTAGAGGGGCGCGCTCGCCTCGCAGAAATGGCAGCCCTCGCGAAGCGCGAGGACAACTGTTTCGCCGGGCCCGAGTTTCACGTTGGGCAGTGCCACCCGGTCGCCTACCTTTACCTGGCCCGGAGGGGCCTGTGACTGCTCCGTCCAGAAGACCCTCTTGGCGACAGCGGCGGAGAGGGTCAGACAGAGGACGGCAATTCCTACATTCGCGGCGATGCCGGCGAACCTGGAAGTTTCGGTCTCGTTTTTCATGCAGATTTCTCCGTCCCGGTCGGGCAAATGACGGGAGCATAATCGGCGAGGCCCAGGGCGCCTAAGAACGCCGGTCGCCCCGGGCTCGCCGGTGCTCAGCCGCCGCCGGTAACCTCCCACTGGGTGGGGTAGTTCGAGTACGGACAAACGCACCCCACCATGCAGCTCGTGTTCCCGTTAATCTGTTCCCACTGCCACCCCCCGGAACCCCCGCTGCACCCACCTGGCAAGCCGCCGCTGCAGCCGCCATACTGGGGGGAGTAGGTGTATTGGCCATTCTCGCAGTAAACGTTGCCTTGGAGTATACACGTCGTGGCGTAGCATGTTGCGTTGCAAGCGTGCGCCTTAGTCGGTTCGGCGGCGAGGAAAATGAACGCAGAGCCCACCAAGACAAATCGTCAGCATTCTTTTCATAAGACATCCTATCTTTCTACGCGACGCTCTCCACAGTGTGTAGCATCGAGTAACAGCCGGCGCATGTCAACGCATCGCGGTTTTATAGGCGGGGCAACCCTGACCTCCGATGAGGAGCGTCATCGAGGCTAGTATGGTTCCGAAGAAAAAGAATGTCAAGAAGGATTCCAAAACAATTCGTGCTGCCGTATACTCTTCGTAGGAGGCGCTATGTTACACCGCGCCGTCGTCATTCTTACCGCGCTCGCCGTTTCCACGGGAGTTGCTCAGAAGAATCAGCCGCCGGGCGATCCTCAGATAGTCTTACGTTCCACCGCCCAGGAGGTCTTGCTCGATTTCATCGCGCGGGACAAACACCAAAAGCTAGTTATCGATCTACGTCCCGAGGACATAGAAGTCCTGGAGGACGGAGTTCCGCAGACTGTTCGGAGCTTCGGGTATCGCAACGGGCGTGAGGCGCCAGTCCATGAGGGCGCGGCCGCGCCTGCGCACACGTCCGGTGAAGCACGATATGCGGCGCTTAGTCAGATCAATGTGGTGTCTCTGGTATTTGAAGGATTGGGCCCCGAAAGCCGGAAACAGGCGACCCAAGCCGCCAAGGACTTCCTGGCGAGTGAGGCCGGCCCGAACACTTATGTCGCCGTGTTTACTCTCAACCACCGCCTGGCGCTGTTGCAGCAGTACACCAACGATCTCAGCCTCCTGAATCAAGCGGTCGACCGGGCGGGAAGCGGCGCCTACCAGAAATTCGCGAAGGATATGGAGGCCGTAATTACGCGGCTCAATAGCATCCAGTCGGCCCCGTCGCAGTTCCAGCCGATCCGGCCGGGATCCGCCGAGGAGCGCGGCCCCACCGCTCCGGACACGGGGCCCGCCCAATATCTGAAGTACGAGCAGCGGATGGCCGAACTTACCATCGCTATCGTGTCCAACCAGGCCGGTAACTTATCGATTGACGCGCTGGAGCAATTGATTCACGCGCAGGCGCAACTGCCAGGCCGCAAGACTGTCATCTATTTCTCGGAGGGGTTGATTGTGCCCCCCGAACAGCCGGAGCGTTACCGGGCAATGATCAGCGCCGCCAACCGCGCCAATATCTCTTTCTATACCGTGGATCCAAGCGGACTCGATACCGCATCCAGGACCAGAATATCTGCGCTGACTTCGCGGGCGATTCAGAATAACGATCGTCAAAACGGTCTCACGGTAATGCCCACTAACTACCAGGAGAACCTGCGCGAACTGGCGGAGGATACCGGCGGATTCACGATTACCGATACCAACGACACGCGCGTGCCTCTACGCCGTGTGATGGAGGAAGTGCGGGCGCACTATGAGGCCACGTACGCGCCCACCTCCTCGAATTACGATGGCCGTTTCCGCACCATCGAAGTTCGCACGCGGAGACCCGGCCTCCGGCTGCAGAGCCGAAAAGGCTACTTCGCGCTGCCCATGCTCGGCGGGGAAGCGGTGGTGCCCTTCGAGCTCGCCGCGTTGGCGGCGCTGGACAGCCGGCCGTTGCCGCATGCGTTCGATTTCCACACCGCCGTGCTGACCTTCCGCGCGGCAGCCGGGGAGACCGAGTGCCGCGCCGTATTTTCGGTTCCCAGCCGGGCGCTCCATTTTACTGAAGACGCGCAGGCTAAGCAGTTTCGCATCCACGTGTCGTTTCTCGCGTTAGTGAAGGACGAGCAAGATCAGGTGGTGAGCAAGATTTCGCGAGACCTGCCGTTTCAGGCGCCCATCGGCAGAAGGGCCGAGTTCGAGCGGGGCGAGGTGACGGTGACGCTGCCGTTGCGCCTTCCGCCGGGCCGGTATCACCTTGAGGCCGTGGCGAACGACAAGGACGGGGGGGCTGCGAGCGCGCGCAGAATCGCGCTCGTGGTTCCTGCCGCCGGGCCGGCGACGCGCGTGGCTTTGAGCGATCTGGTGCTGGTTCGGACCGTGCAGCCTGCCGGCGAGGATCGCGACGCCACGAATCCGCTGGAATTCTCGGGCGGAAAGGTCACGCCGGAACTGAACTCCACCATCGTTAAATCCAGTGCGGCGCTGGAGGGCGTGTATTTCGTCCTCTATCCTGGCCCAGGTGCGAGCCCCGACGTGGGTATCGCGATCTCCCGCAATGGCGGACTGGTAACTTCCGGACGCCCCAACTTGCCCCCGGCCGAGGCCGACGGATCCCTTCGGGTGGTGAGCCCGATTGCGTTCGCCAATCTCGATCCCGGCGTTTACGAAATCACGGTCACGGCTGCACAAGGCGGAGCGACAGCCCGCCGCTCGATGGCGATCGAGGTGGAGTAGAAGGTTTCTCTAGCGCAACGCGCGAGCGGAATGAGTTTCTGGCCAGACGGCGAACGTCGCCCCGCCGGATGTTAGACTCATGCCATGGGTCGCCGTCAAGTGACCCTTTCGTACGCGTTGTGCCGATGTCTTCCACATTGTTGGGGTCGGGCCGCCTGCCGCTGAGCTGTGCGCTTCTTCTCCTCGTCTTAGCGACCGCGACCGCTCCAGCCATGCCGCAGGCGAAGCAAGTCTCCGCGATCGCCATCGACTACCCGGCGGACGGCTCCATCTTTCCACCCGATATCGCCGCGCCCACATTCCTCTGGCGCGATGCGGATGCGTCCGCGACTTCCTGGCGCATCGAGTTTGCGCTCCCCGGCCGGAAGGACAAACTGGAGATCGTTTCCAGCGGTCCCATGATGCAGGTGGGAGAATCCGACCCCGAATGTGTCGGCGCGGTGCCGCCATCGCTGACGCCCGAGCAGGCGGCGGCGCATACCTGGAAGCCGGACACCCAAATCTGGGAGGCTCTCAAGAAAGGCTCGAGCCAGGCGCCGGTCACCATCGCCATCCGTGGATTCCGCGGCGCGCATGACAGCCGGCCGGTTTCCATCGGCCATGTCACCATCGGCACCTCCAAGGACCCGGTGGGTGCCCCGATCTTCTATCGCGACGTGCCGTTAATTGTCTCGCCCACCGAGAAAGGCGTGATCCAGCCGCTGCCGGCTTCCGCGATTCACCTGGTGAAGTGGCGGCTGCGCAACATAGCCGAACCGCAGAGCAAAGTGGTGATGGACAATCTCCCCACCTGCGCCAACTGTCACTCTTTTTCGCGCGACGGGCGCACCCTGGGGCTGGACGTCGACGGGCCGCAGAATGACAAGGGCATGTACGCCCTGGTCCCGGTGGCGAAGAACATGACGATCCGCGATCAGGATGTGATCCGCTGGAGTTCGTTCCAGGATCGCGATGCGGGCAAGAGCTTTGCGCCCGCCGTCAAGCGATTCGGTTTCATGTCGCAGGTTTCGCCGGACGGCCGCTACGTGGTGACTACCATCGAGGATCCCAAGACCCAGTCGGCCCATAATACCAGCGGGCTGGTGCGCGGACTGGCGGACCGCTTCTTCAATGCCGGGTATAACAATTATCGTTTCGGGCAGGTATTCTATCCCACGCGCGGCATTTTGGCGTACTACAGCCAGGAGACGGGGAAACTGCGGCCTCTGCCCGGCGCCGACGATCCGCGCTATGTGCAGGCGTCCGCTTTCTGGTCGCCGGACGGGAAGTATCTGATCTTCAGCCGCGCCGAAGCGCGCGATCCCTATCCCCCCGGCCATGCGATGCCGACTTACGCCAACGATCCCAACGAAACCCAGATCCAGTACGATCTCTACCGAATTCCATTCAACGATGGCAAAGGCGGGGTGGCCGAGCGTATCGCCGGCGCTTCGGAAAACGGCAAGAGTAATAACTTTCCCAAAGTCTCGCCGGACGGCCGCTGGATCGTGTTTGTCGAATGCCAGAACGGCTTGTTGATGCGGCCCGACAGCCAGTTGTACATCGTGCCGTTTGCAGGCGGCGCCGCGCGCCTTTTGCACTCCAATACTAAGCTGATGAACTCCTGGCACAGTTTCTCGCCGAACGGGCGTTGGCTGGTGTTCTCCTCCAAGGCACGCTCGCCGTACACCCAGATGTACCTGACTCACATTGACGAGAACGGCGAGGATAGCCCGGCCATTCTGGTGGAGAACTCTACCGCCGCCAACCGTGCCGTCAATATTCCCGAGTTCGTCAACATGCCAACCGACGGGATCGCGAAAATCGATCCGCAAGCGACGGAATTCTATCGGCTCTTTGACGTCGCCACCGAACTGGGCGACAAGGCGCAATATCGACAGGCGGTCGCCACCTGGAATCAGGCGCTGGGCCTCAGCCCTGACGACGCCAAGGCGCACAATAGTCTGGGCGTGGCTCTGGCCGCTACCGGCCGGACTGCGGACGCGGCGGCGGAATATCGAAAGGCCATGGAACTGGAGCCGGACTATGCCGACAGTTACACCAACCTCGGCATTCTCGACGCCCAGGCGGGGGATCTGGAACACTCCATCCCGCTGCTTCAAAAGGCGCTGGAACTGAGCCCGTGGGATGCCAAGGCCTATAGTAATTTGGCGAACGCACTGGCGGCCGCTGGCAGACTCGAGGAATCGATTTCGTATTCCCGGAAAGCCGTGCAACTCAAACCCGACGATCCGGAAGCCAACGCGAACCTGGGAGTGGGATTGGCTCGGTCCGGCAGACTGGACGAAGCCATCGAGCGGTTTCAGAAGGCGCTGGCCGGGTCGCCGGATTCGGCTGCGATTCATGCGAACCTGGCGGGCGCGTTGATCGAAAAAGGGCGGCTGGATGAGGCCATCCCCCACTTCGAGCAGGCACTGAAGAGCGAGCCGAATTCGCCGCAGTTGAACTCCGCGATGGGGCGTTTGCTGGCGGCCAGGGGCCGTTTCGCCGAGGCCATCCCTTACATGGAAAAGGCGGCCGGGAGCGGGGAGCCGACGCTGCTGGGGATGCTCTCCGCGGTGTACGCCCAGACTGGGCGAATCGAAGATGCCCTGCGGGTGGCGCGCCGTGGGTTGCAGATCGCTTCGGACCGGCATGAGAGGGATCTGATCGCTGAGTTTGAAAGGAGCATCAAAGCTTACGAGGCGGCCCTGCCGAAACGGGAATAACCGAAGTGGTACCCCTGAGCCCGCCCCTGGACGAGCTTAAGCACAATGCCACTTAGCTTTCGCCGAACTGGAATTCCGCAGAGGTAGTGGGGCAGACCCCCTGGTCTGCGCGGCGCGCCCTCGTGCCGCTTTTCTGTCGTAGAAAAGACTCCACAATAGGAAAAGGCCGGCCGGGGGGCCAGGCCAGGGGGTCGGCTGCGGACCAGGGGGTCCGCCCTACCTTTTGAGCTAAAGCATGTCCGACTCCTCCCGCCGCTTGATATTCTGATTCCAGTATGACGAAGTTAATCTGGCTGATTGCTGGGGCGGCGTTCGCGGCCTCGATGGCGCCGGCGCAGGAAGGTCCTGAGCAAATTCTGCAAAGGGCGGTGAAGCTGCATCAGTCGGGCGACCCGGAGAAGGCGATTCCGCTCTATCGCCAATTCCTGCAGGTCCAACCGCAGGCGGCGCAAATCCGGTCCAATCTCGGCGCCGCGCTGGCCAGCACGGGGCGCTATGACGAGGCGATTACCGAATACCGGCAGGCGCTCAAAAGTCTTCCCGGCGATCCGAGCATCCGGCTGAACCTCTCGCTTTCGCTCTACAAGTCCGGGCAGATTTCCGAGGCGGCCAAAGAGTTGGCATCGCTGCACATTTCGCAACCCAATAATCGGCAGGTGACGCAATTGCTGGCCGATTGCTGGTTACGACAAGGGCAAAACACCAAGGTGATCGAACTGCTGACCCCGGTGGAAGCCGCCGATCGCACGGACCTGGCCGTTGCCTACATGCTTGGGACCGCGCTGCTGCAAGAAAAGAACCTCGAAAAAGGGCAGCAGATCATCGATCAAATTCTGCGCAATGGCGATTCCGCCGAAGCCCGTTTTCTGATGGCCACCGCCAAATTGAACGGCATGGACTTCAATGGCGCCATCGCGGATTTGGAGAAGGCGGTGGCTTTGAACCCCAACTTGCCGGACGTCAACTACTACCTTGGCGTGGCGCACAAAGAAGTGGGCGACCAGGCGGCGGCGCGGAAGGATTTCGAGAAGGAGCTTCTGCAGAATCCCAACGATTTCGGTTCCAATCTGAACCTCGCCCTGATGCTCAAGGAAGACAGCGACTTTGCGGGAGCGCGGCGGCTGCTCGACCGTGCTCTGCGGGTACGGCCGGGCGATCCGGGTGCGCTCTATCAGCTGGCCGCCATCGACCTCTCGACGGGCAAAACCGAGGAAGCCAGAGTGAAACTGGAGACCATCCTGAAAGATTCCCCGCAGTTCATAGAAGCGCACATCAGTCTGGCCACGGTCTACTACCGGCTGAAACGCAAGGAGGATGGCGACCGGGAGAAGGCCCTGGTCCAACAGCTCAATGCTGAAAAAGACGCCAGAGAGGCCAGGGAAAAGGATAAGGAGAAGTAGCGGCTATTGCGCCCCGGCCGGTTCGTCGACGGTTAGAATCCGGTCGGCCGATACATTTCGCAGCGTCTGGCGAATTCCGCTGGGCCAGCGGATCTCGACCGACGAGATTTGAGTCTCGCCACCCAGGCCGAAATGCACACGCTTGTCGCTCGAAGACATGAAGCCCACGCTGACAGCGACATGGTTGTACAGCACGCGGCCCGATGCCGTGGTGACCTTCACTTGCGCCCCGATGGCATCGCGCGCGCTCTTGTGCCCAATGAGATTCAGCAGCAGCCAGTGATTGCCGCTGTCGGCGGTATTCATGAGGATCCGCGGGCGCTCATTGAGTGACGTGACCACGATGTCCTGGGCGCCGTCGTTATTCAAATCGCCGAAGGCCGAACCGCGCTGATACCCCACATGCAGGAAGTCCTTGCCCATGTCTTGGGAGACGTCCACAAACGTCTTGCCGTCCACGTTTTCGAACAGGGTGTCGTGCTGCGCCGATTTCTCGTTTACCTGGTCGACATCCCCGTTGGCCGAGTAGATGTCTTTCCAGCCGTCGTTGTTGTAATCGATGAAACCGTTGCTCCATCCCGAGTACGGCGTGCTTAGTTTCTGCACCTTCGATGCATACGAATAGTGATCGAAGCCGTCTCCGTTGTTGCGCAGAAGGCCCCAGATCTGGCCCATCAGATTGTTATAGAAGATATCCACCTTGCCGTCGTTATTGAAGTCTTTGGCATCGCTGCCCATGGAAGAGCCGGTGTGGGCGTTCTCGTTATAGGCCACGCCTAGCTCGAGGCCCCGTTCCTCGAAAGTGCCGTTGCCCTTGTTGATGAACAGAGCATTGGGCTCGGTGTCGTTGGAGATGAAGACGTCCAGGAGGCCGTCGTTATTAAAGTCGGCGATGGAAATTCCCATCCCCTTGCCGGGCGCGGCGCCGAATCCGGATTTTTCGGTGACGTCCTCGAATTTGCCGTGGCCCAGGTTGTGGTAGAGGCGGTGGGCGGCGTTCTTGTACTTCCGCGGGTCGCAATAAAAATCCTTTTCCCCCATCATGCAGCGGATGTCGGTCTGCGGAGTCCAGGTGGTGTAGTTGGAAACCACCAGATCGAGCAGGCCGTCGTTGTCGTAGTCGAACCAGGCCGCCGCCACGCTGAGGACATCGGGGGGCTTGCCGCCAATGCCGGAGGCCGCGGTCACGTCGGTGAAGGTACCGTTTCCGTTGTTGTGATAGAGAGTGTTCCTTCCGGCGGCGCAAATGAACAGATCCGGGTAGCCGTCGTTATCGTAGTCGCCGACGGCCACGCCGAAGTTGAAGTCGAGTTTTTCGCCCAGCAGGCCGGCCTTGGCGGTGACGTCTTCAAACGTGCCGTCATCCTTCTGGTGCAGCAGGCAGTTGTAGTACGAAGCGTCGGTCTTCTTGAGCTCGGGGAGTTTAGCGCCGTTGGTGAGGAAGATGTCCATGCGCCCGTCGTTGTCGTAGTCGAAGATGGCGACGCCTCCGCACATCGGTTGCGGGAAGTACTTCCGAGTTACCAGGCTGTTATTCGACTTGTACGTAAAGACGGAGCGGCCCGCCACATCCACGAACCCCGGCCGCCTGGCCGGCGCGGATGAGTTGCCGCTGAGAAAGGTGAGGCCGACGAGTGCCGCCAACACTGGTATCGCAATCGGTATCGCGCTTCGCAGACCACCCTCCGCACTCCAAAGTATCACCTCCATGGGATTCCTGCTAGACTGGGCGAAATGAGCACGGACCCGCTGAAGGCCAGCCTCGTCTTCATTGCGGCTGCTGTCTCGCTTTCCATTGCCGCGCCGGTGGCCGGCCCCATCATGTTTGAGGAAATCGCGGCTAAGTGCGGCCTCGACTTCACCTCCAACAGTTCCCCCACGGCCAACAAGAATCAACCGGAAACGATGGTGGCGGGCGTGGCGCTGCTCGATTACGACAACGACGGTTTTCTGGACGTCTACCTGGTGAACGGCGCCGCCATCCCCTCGCTTCGCAAAGAAGGACCGCAGTATTGGAATCGCCTGTACCACAACAACCGCGACGGCACCTTCACCGACGTCACTGAGAAGGCCGGCGTGGCCGGCGAAGGCTACGGCATTGGTGTGTCGGTGGGAGACTACGATAACGACGGCTGGCCCGATATCTACCTGGCAAGCGTCACCAAGAACCAGTTGTTCCATAACAACCATAACGGCACCTTCACCGATGTCACCGATAAGGCGGGAGTGGGCGGCGGCATGCTGGACGGAAAGAAGATGTGGTCTGTCTCCGCCCTTTGGGTGGATTACAACAACGACGGCCTGCTCGACCTGTTTGTCGCCAACTACTGCAAATGGGATGTAAACAAGGATCCGTTCTGCGGTCCCTCCAAGGAAAAGCGCAGCTATTGCCATCCGCAGAATTACCAGCCGCTTCCCAACACTTTGTACCGCAATAACGGGAACGGGACCTTCACCGACGTATCGGCCGCCACCGGTCTGAGTAAACATTACGGCAAGGGAATGACCGCCGTGATGGGGGATTACGATGGCGACGGCTTTATGGACGTCTTCGTGACCAACGACACCATGCCGAACTTTCTCTTCCATAACATCGGCGGCAAGAAATTCGAAGAGGTGGCTCTGGAGCAAGGCGTCGCCTATCCGGAAAGCGCCAAGGCAATCTCCGGCATGGGCGCCGACTTCAGGGACGTCGACAACGACGGCAAGCCCGATATCTGGCATACCGCTATCGAAAACGAATCGTTCCCTCTGTATCGCAATCGGGGCACTGAGTTTTGGGAGTCCACTTACAAGAGTAAGCTTACGTCCACTCGGACCATGTCCGGCTGGTCTAACGGGATTTTCGATTTCGACAATGACGGCTGGAAGGATCTGTTCGTCGCCCGCGGCAACGTGCTCGATAATGTGGCGCTGTTCTCCACCCGCAGATACGAGGAGCCGAACACGGTTTTCCGGAATCTCGGGAACGGCACTTTCCAGGACGTGAGCGCCACCGCGGGCCTCGGTTTTCAACATGCCGCGGCGCATCGCGGGGCCGCCTTCGGGGACCTTGATAACGACGGCCGGGTGGATGCGGTGGTGACCGTCCTGAACGGGAAGACGGAGTACTTCCACAACATCACCAGCAACAGCAATCATTGGATTCTGCTGAAGTTGGTGGGCGTCAAGAGCAACCGCATGGGCCTGGGTGCGCAAATCGCGATCACCGCCGCGGACGGCTCCAAGCAATACAACCAAGCTACTACGGCGGTGGGGTACGCCTGCTCGAGCGATCCGCGGGTTCATTTCGGTCTGGGCGCCTCGAAGATGGTCCGCGAGATCGATATTCGCTGGCCCAGCGGCATTCGCCAAACGTTGCGAAACGTTCCGGCCGATCGGATCCTCACCGTCGAGGAGCGCGCCCAATAGGAGTAAGCAGGGCGCCGGATTACGGAGTAAATTCGAGTCGCGAACTATAATACTGCTTGTACCCGGCTGACGGCGGAGTGTATACTGCCATCATCGACCGTTCGCTTCTTGGGGTAACAAATAGATGCACTCGACCACGGAGTTCGAGCAGGAAAAACGCGAGTTTCAGTCGCTTCTCGCGTCGGGGATTCTTGATCGCGCGCCCAATTTAGCACAGGTGTTGACATATGTTTGTGAAAAGTATTTTGAAGGAGCGGCGGAACAAATCAAGGAATACAACATAGCCGTAGAGGCGTTGGGACGCCCAGCAGGGTTCGATCAGAAGCGCGACTCCATCGTCCGGGTGGAGGCGCACCGCTTGCGTAAACGGTTGCGCGAGTATTATGAAGCAGGTGGCGCGGGACACACCATTCGTATCGATATTCCGCCCGGGCAGTATGCGCCGACCTTCGTTCAGCAATTGGCGCCGCGGCCTCAAACCATAGTCAACGGGTTGGGCATGCCATCGGCGCCAGCGGAGCTGCGTTCTCCCATTCCGAATTGGTCTGAGCTTCAAACTATATCGCCCGTCCAGAATCCGCTTCCCTATAGCGCACCTCCCCCACCGCGACTGCTGGAAGCGCCGCCAAGGAAAGACCGCTCGGGCGTGTGGATCGCCATCTCGCTCTCGGCTTTGGCCATCTCGGGCATGTTCTTCTGGAAGGCGTGGGCAGCCAAGCCTACACGGGCGGCGTCGGTGATCGTACCGGCGATCGCTCCCACTTCACAGCAAGCGGTCCGGATCCTGGTGGGGTGGAAGACCGGCACTTACACGGATCGCTTCGGCTGGGTGTGGCAGGCGGACCGGTACTATCAGGACGGCTCGGTGTTCGAATCCCCAGGCCATACCATCGCCGGGACTCGCGACCAGCGTCTCTTCACCACCAGGCGGGAAGGCGCATTCACGTATGACATTCCGCTTCCGCCAGGATCGTACGAACTCCGCCTGTATTTCGCCGAGAATCTGTATGGCGAGAACAATATCGCTGGCGGCGGGGAAACCAGCCGCATCTTTCACGTTTTCGCCAACTCCGTGCCGATCCTGCAGGACTTCGACGTGATCCGCGAAGTGGGTCCCAGCGCGGCGGATGTGCGCGCCTTCAAGGACCTTTCGCCCGCCGACGATGGCAAATTGCATCTCAAATTCGAACCCAGCACGAATCCGGCGATGGTGAGCGCCATCGAAATTACGCCGGGAATTCCGGGAAGGATGGCGCCGATCCGGGTGGTGTCGCGCGATCATCCGTACACCGACAAGGAGGGCCGCACCTGGGCGGCCGATTCGTATTCGCGCGGCGGACAACTGATCATGCGGACCGAGCCGATCGGCAATATCGACGATCCGGAGTTACTGCATGGAGAACGCTACGGCAATCTGACGTACTCGATCCCCGTGCCAGCCGGGCGCTACAGGTTGACCTTGTATTTTGCGGAGTCGTGGTTCGGTACCCAGGTAGCCGGCGGCGGAGTGGGAAGCCGCGTCTTCGACATTTTGTGCAATGGCGTGGCGTTGAGGCGCGGGTTCGATATCTTCAAGGAAGCCCACGGCAGCGATAAGGCCCTGGCGCTGCCGATTCACGGTCTGGAGCCGGATCCGGAGGGCAAACTGACGATCACGCTGATGCCGGTTCACAACTACGCTTCGCTAAACGCGCTCGAAGTGGTAGACGAGTCGAAGTAGACGGAAACCTGAGGTGGCGTAGGTTGCGACATTCACCGCTCCGTTGCGGCCGCGGCTTAGCGGCTGTGGTCGCGTTGGCGGTATCCATCGGGTCTGCCCAGACCAACACTCCCCAGACCATCTTGCGCTCCACCTCGCAGGAAGTGCTGCTCGATTTCATCGCGCGCGATAAACATCAAAAGCTGGTGACGGATCTTCGCGCCGAGGATATCGACGTGTTGGAGGATGGAGTTCCGCAGAAATTGCGGAGTTTCCAGTACCGCCATGGGCAGGAGGAACCCGCCCCGGTCGAAGCGACCTCCGTGGGCGCGGGCGCACGCTCGGTGGCGGCGCCGGTTCGCGAGATAAATCTGGTGTCCCTGGTTTTCGAAGCGCTGGGGGCGGAGGACCGCAGAGAAGCCACGCAAGCCGCGAAGGATTTCCTGGCTAACGAGCTCGATGCCAATACCTATGTCGGGGTATTCACGCTGAATCATCGGTTGGCCCTGCTGCAGCAGTACACTAACGATGCGGGCTTGTTGAACAAAGCGGTGGATCGCGTACTCGCCGGCGCGTATCAGCAGTACGCCAAGGACACGGAAAAGGAAGTGGCCAGACTGAACAGCCTGGGCTCCAATCGTACGCAATTACAGCCGCTCCGGCCGGGGTCCGCCGAGGAGCGAGGTCCTGCCGATATCAGCGGTGCGCACGGGTCATTCGCAGCGGTGGAACGGAGGATGGCGGCGGTAAGCATCGCCATCCTCAGCGAGCAGGTGGGTAATCTGTCGATCGACGCGCTGCAGCGGTTGATTGAAGCGCAGGCGCAGCTTCCCGGGCGCAAGACGATCATCTATTTCTCACCGGACCTGATTCTTCCACCGGAGCAGCCGGACCGCTTCCGCGCCGTGATCAGCGCCGCTAACCGCGCCAATATCGCTTTCTACACGGTGGATCCCAGCGGGCTCGATGCCGCGTCGAACGTCAGGATCTCTCAGATCAGGGGCAGAGCGGTGGTTAGAGTGGAGCAAGATCCGGGCGCGAAGCAAACCAATCTCAAGGAAAACCTGCGCAGCCTGGCGGAGAGTACCGGGGGATTCGCGATCAGCGATACCAATGACGCGCGCGTTCCCCTGCGGCGTGTGATGGAAGAAGTGCGGTCGCACTACGAGGTGGCGTACGCGCCCACATCGACGAATTATGACGGCCATTTTCGCCGCATCGAGATTCGCGCGCGCAGGTCTGGAATCCATGTGCGGGGGCGGAACGGCTACTTTGCGCTGCCGATGATTGCGGGCATCTCGCTGGCGCTGTTCGAGTTCGCTGCGTTGCGGGCGCTCGACGGGCAGCCCGCGCCGCACGCGTTCGATTTTCATGCCGGTGTATTGATTTTTCGCGCCGGCCCGGAACAGACGGAGTGCCGCGCGGTGTTTTCAGTTCCCAGCCAGGCGCTGCACTTTACGGAAGACCGGGAAAGCAAGCGATTTCACATTCATGTGGGGTTCCTGGCGCTGGTGAAGGACGCGCATGACCAGGTGGTGGGTAAGATATCGCGGGATCTGGTATTTCAGGCGCCGGCGGAAAAGCGGGCGGAGTTCGAACGCGGTGAGGTTTCGGTGACGCTGCCGTTGTCGCTGCCGCCGGGTCGATATCATCTGGAGGCGGTAGCGAACGACACGGATGGCGCGGCAGCGAGTACACGCAAGATCGCGTTCGTAGTGCCTGCGGCGGGCGCCTTGAGCGACCTGGTGGTAGTACGGAGTTTACAGCCTGGCGGCGAGGAGCGCGATATCGCGGATCCCCTGGACTTGCCGGCAGGCAAGATCACGCCGGAGATGAAGGCGACGATCTCGAAAGGCACCGGGGGCGCGGAGGGAATTTATTTCGTGCTCTATCCGGGAGCAAATGCCAATCCGGATGTGCGCATCGCGGTGACGCACAATGGCAATCTGGTGAGTGTGGCGCGTGCGAACTTGCCGGCTCCCGAGGCTGACGGCTCCCTTCGGGTGTTGACGGGGATTCCTTTTGGCGGCTTCGATCCCGGTGTGTATGAGGTGACGGTCAGCGCTACGCTGGGCGGCTCGACAAGCAGGCGCACGGCGATTGTTGAAGTGCAGTAGGGCGCTCGCTAAGAATGACTTCACCGCAGAGACGCGGAGGCGCAGAGGAAGACAAGGGCAAAGTCAAGACCGGTGAGCGCTGAGGCGGCAGAGGGCGCGGAGGGATAAGGTCTCCGGCTATCAGCGTCTTAGGTAGGTTAGCCGCGGAGATTTCCCGAGAGCGGCGTACCTGCGCCGAAGCTCCACTTGCGACAGCCAACCCCTCTGCGGCCTCTGCGTCCTCCGATCTTTGGCCTTGCTTTTTGTTTTCTCAGCGCCTCCGCGTCTCAGCGGTGAATATTCTGTTGCTTGCTGCCAGCCATTGACCAATTTCGGAGTACATGCTACCGTGAGATTTCCTGAGGTGCTCGTCATGGGGACGAGTGAAAAGGGAAGCGGGTGAAAATCCCGCACGGTCCCGCCACTGTAAGCAGCGAGCGGATCGGCGTCGACAGCCACTGTTCTTCGGAATGGGAAGGTGAGCCGGTTCGTAACGACCTGCGAGTCAGGAGACCTGCCTCAGGTATTTGCGCCATGCTTCGAACGAGGGCAGGTCGTGCAGAATTCGAACCTATTCCAATCGTCGTTTCGAGGTGTGCGCGGGTTTCTGAAGTGAGGCTCGGACTCCTCGATGTTGACGTTCATACTCGGCGGCGCTAGAAGCGGGAAGTCGCGGTTCGCGCAGCGGTTGGCCGCCCGCGCCGAGCGTGTCTGCTACGTCGCCACTCTGACGCCGGGCGACGATGCCGAGATGCAGGAGCGTGCGGCGCGGCATCGCGCGGATCGCCCCAGCGAGTGGCGAACAATCGAGGAGCCTCTGGCGCTGGCCAATGCTGTGGAAGTGGCGGCGCGCGACGCCGACGCGGTGCTGGTGGATTGTCTCACGCTGTGGCTGAGCAATCTCTCCTGGGAATATCGGGCAAGCGAGGCGCGGCATCTTGAAGACGCCGTGCAGGCGCAGATCCGGCGCGTGGCGGAGACGGCCCGAAAGTGCGATGTCGTACTAGTCTCCAACGAAGTCGGGTCCGGAACAGTGCCGGAGTCTGCGGTGGCGCGGGCGTTTCGCGACATTCAGGGGTTCGCGAACCAGTGGGCCGCCGAGGTGGCCGATGAGGTGATCCTGCTGGTGGCCGGATTGCCGCTGTACCTGAAGGGCGAGGCTGGACGATGAACCTGCCGCGCATCGTGATCGCGGGGACGCACAGCGGCGTGGGGAAGACCACCGTCGCCACCGGCATCATGGCGGCGCTTTGCCGGCGCGGGCTTCGCGTGCAAGGGTTCAAGATCGGCCCCGACTTCATCGACCCGACCTTTCATCGCGTGGCCACCGGCCGCGCCAGCCACAATCTGGATGGATGGATGTTGTCGCGCGAAACAAATCTGGAAATCTTCGCGCGAGCTACGGAAGATGCCAGCGTCGCCATCGTGGAAGGCGTGATGGGCATGTTCGATGGGAAGGACGGCCAATCGCTCGCGGGCACTACGGCGGAGATGGCGATGTGGCTGGACGCCGCGGTGGTGCTGGTGCTCGATGCCTCGGCGCTGGCCGGAAGCGCGGCTGCGATCGTCCATGGGTTCGACACGCTTGTGCCGGAGGTGCGCGTGTCGGCGATGCTGGCGAATTTTGTTGCGGGCCCGGGACACTACGAGTTTCTGCGGCAGGCGATCGGCGCGCGCTGCCGTCCGGCGGCGGTGGGATATCTTCCGCGCGAGGCGGCGCTGGTTTTTCCGGAGCGGCACCTGGGGCTGCATCTGGCTTCGGAGACGCTCACGGAGGATCGGCTAAAGACGCTGGCGGAGTGCGTGGAATCGCATGTGGACCTGGATCGATTGCTGAGTTTGGGAGCGCGTCCACGCGTAACGGCGCCGGCCCGGAAGAGTGCTCCGGCTGCGCGCGTGCGCATCGGCGTCGCGCGCGATGCGGCTTTCTGTTTCTACTACGAAACGAATCTCGAATTATTGCGCGAATGTGGGGCGGAACTGGTGGAGTTCAGCCCGATTGCGGATCGCGCTTTGCCCGAGGACTTAGGCGGGATCTATTTCGGCGGCGGATATCCGGAGTTGCATGCGGAGAGTCTGGCGGCCAATGACTCCATGCGGCAGGCGGTGGCGGATTTCGTGGCGCGAGACGGTCCGGTGTATGCGGAGTGCGGCGGCTTCATGTATCTGACGGAGGCGATTGTGGACGTGGACGGGCGCGCCTGGCCGATGGTGGGAATTTTTCCGACGCGGGCGCGCATGCAGGCGCGTCTCGTGAAGCTCGGTTATGTCGAGGTGGAAACCGATTCCGGCATGGCGCGCGGGCATGAATATCGGCACTCCACGATCGATGAGATGCCCGCGGACGCTTACCGGGTCCGCGCGGCTAGCGGGAGCTATGTGCACCTGCACTTTCTGTCGTGCCCCCGGTTTGCGGAGGAGTTTGTGGATCGATGCGAGAAATGGCGTATAAAATGACAAGCAGACTGGCATTATTCTTTTTGGTTTTTACCGCGGCGCACGCGGAATCTGGCGCCACACTGAGCGGCACAGTTAAGGATCCGCAGGGGCGAGCGGTTCCGGACGCCGCTCTGACGTTAGTGTCGCGTACCGGAAGCGCCGAAAGCGCGACTACCAGCGACGCTGCCGGCGCGTACCGTTTCCGCGGCTTGGCGGAGGGAGATTATATCGTCAAAGCAGTGGCCTCCGGGTTTGCGCCGTTCCTGGCCAATGATGTTCGTCTCGGCGAGGGCGCCGCGGAAACCCGCGACATCGTCCTGAAAGTGGCGGGCGTTCGCGAAGAAGTGGTGGTTACGGCTTCGAGCACTCCACAGACGCCCTCCGAGGTGTCGAAGGCGGTGACGGTGATTGACCAGGCCGACGCGGAGGCGCGCGACAACTCGGCGCTGGCGGACGTGGTGGACCTGGCGCCGAGCGTCCGTGTACAACAACTCGGCGGCCCCGGCGCGTTCACCACGATTCAAATTCGCGGGATGCGCGACGAAGATACCGCCGTGCTGGTGGACGGGTTAAGGCTGCGCGACGCATCGGGCACACAGGCGGACGCGTCGGGACTAATCGAAGATCTGCTGTTTACGGATGCCACGCGCGTGGAAGTGATGCGCGGGTCGGGGTCGTCGCTCTATGGTACGAACGCCATCGGCGGGATTATTAACGTGATCACCGACGAAGGCGGCGGGCGTACGCGGGGGAGCGTATTGTTGGAGGGAGGGTCGCTGGACGCATTCCGCGGACGCGCCAAGGTGGCGGGCGACTGGGCGGGCGGGCGGATTCAATACAGCTTCGGCGTGGCGCAAACCGAAGTGACGTCCGGCCTGGGCGGCGACCAGCCGTTTCGCGACACCAACGCGCAGGGGCGGATCACGTTTCATCTCTCCTCCAAGATGCAATTGGTGGCGCGAATCTATGCCGGCAACTCATTCGGAAAAATCTACGGCGACCCGGACGTGATCGGCAGCGCGACGGGAGTGGGGGTTTTCAATGCGATTGCGAACGGGCCGAATGCGACGTTCCTTCCGGCGCCGGACGACCCGGACTCTACGCGGGCGGCGCGATTCCTTACGGGTGCGTTGATTCTGACGGGCCAACCGGCGGCGAAGCTGGATTACTCCATCAGTTATCAGGCAGAGGCGAACAGCCGCCGCTACGGCAACGGCCCGGCGGGCGCGGGACCGTACCAGCCGGATAGCAGCACGCGCTCGCTATACGACGGGCGAATTCAGACAGTGAATGCTCACCTGAATTACCATCCGTGGCAGAATAACCTGTTCACCGCGGGATATGAATTCGAAAGCGAGAATTATGCCAACGACAACAGCCAGCAGTTCGAACCCGAGGCTGCCTCCGGGGTGAACGTCACGCAATTGAGCCACACGGTTTTCGCGCAGGATCAGGCGCGATTCTTCAACGATCAACTGCAAATTTCGGGCGCTGTGCGGGCGCAGTTTTTCACCTTGGACACACCGATTTTCACTCCGGCCGCGTCCGCGCCGTATCAGAATACGGCATTTCCATCTCCGCCCGCGGCTTACACGGGCGACGGCTCCATCGCTTACTTTTTCCGCAGGAGCGCCACCAAAGTGCGGGCGCATGTGGGCCGCGGCTATCGCGCGCCGTCGCTGTTCGAGAGATTCGGCGCGGGATTCGATCCGGTCTATGGCTATTCGGTCTATGGCGACCCGCGCCTGACGCCGGAGCACTCCATAGGGTTCGATGCGGGACTGGACCGGACGTTCCTCGGCGGCCGATTGAAGGCTTCGGCGACCTATTTTTATACATCGCTTCAGAACGTGATCAATTTCGATACCTCGGGATTGATCAATCCGGCGACCGATCCGTGGGGCCGTTATGTGGGTTACCTGAACACGCGCGGCGGCATCTCGCGCGGTGTGGAGACGAGCGCGGCGGTGGCGCCCACGCGGTCGCTCAATATTACCGCGGCGTATACTTACATCGACGCCATCGAACGGACTCCCATTGTCAGCGACGTGCTACAGACTTTCGTGGTGCCGAGGAATCAATTCTCGTTTATGGTGACCGAGCGAGCCACGTCACGCGTGCTGCTGACGGCCGATTCGCGCCAGTCGAGTAACTACCTGGCGCCCGTTTATGGGTCGGTGCTTACGCAGGTGTATCGGTTTGATGGGATTCACAAGATCAATTTAGGAGCGAGTTACAGGCTGCCGCTAAGTGAGTTTCAGGCGGTTCGATTCTTTATCCGGGCGGAGAATATCTTCAATCAGACGTACTTCGAGAGCGGTTATCCGACGCCCGGGCGGACCGCCATGGGAGGCATGCAATTCGATTTCTAGCGGAATGGTGTCGCGAGGTGGCGCGGGCTTCAGCCGAGACTCGTCTCACCGGGAGTGTCTCTGGCGCGGCTCGGTATTGGCGGATTGCGTTTCCGAGCCGCGCGCGTCAGCAAGCGGTTTCAGTTTCAACCGAAGACGCCGGGGTTTCTGGGAAAGTCTCGACCCAGCAGGCAAGAGTGCCCAATGCCACTTAGTTTTGCCTCGTGCGCAAAAGGTGGGGCGGACCCCCTGGTCCGCGCGGGACGCTCTCGTCCCGCCTCCCCGTCGAAGAATCAGGTGTTTGCTATCGTGAAGGCCGACCAGAGGGTCGGCCGCGGACGTGGGCGTCCGCCCCACCATTTATGCAGATGCCCGGAAGTGGGAAAACTGAGTGGCATTGGGCAAGAGTGCCTGCGCTACGTCCACGGTCACTCTGACAGGGGAGACTCGATAGCATCAGGGCGGAAGAATACGTTGCAAGGACCGCCCCCTCACGGTCGCGGCTCGGTAAGGCACGGTCGCGGCTCGGTAAGAGTTTTCGCAGCGCTACTGGCGGTGTGCACGATTGTAACGGCGGCGCCGCGCCGGCTGGTGTCGCTGTCGCCGAACTTAACTGAAATAATCTATGGCGTGGGCGCGTTCGATCAGGTGGTCGGAGTGTCGGAGTACACGTCCTACCCGCCTGCCGTCAGTAAACTGCCATTGGTGGGAGGTTGGCAGAATCCCGATTACGAGAAGCTGCTGGCGCTTCGGCCGGATCTGGTGCTGATGGATGTGGGGCAGGCGCAGTTTGTGCAGGATAAATGCAAGCAGCTGGGGCTGCACGTGATGGTGCTGGCGGACGAAAAGGTGGAGAATGTCTACGCGGCGATCGCGGCGATCGGGCAGGCGACGGGGCACGAGGCGGAGGCTCGAAAGCTGCTTGCCACGACGCGCGATGGGCTGCAGCGCGTATCGCAAAAGACAGCCGGACTGCCCAAGCTGAAAGTGGTGCTGATTGTCGATCGAACGCCAGGCACGCTGCGCGACCTGTATACCGCGACGGCCGGCAGCTTTCTCGCCGAGTTAGTGGAGATCGCCGGAGGGCGGCTCGCCGTGCCCCCGGATAAGTTGGGTTACGCCAAACTTAGCAAAGAGGACCTGCTGGCGGCGGGCCCCGACGTGATTCTGGATTTCACGCATGGCGCGGTGGGCAGGTTTGCGGGCGATCCGATGGAAGCGTGGAAGGAAATGCCGGAATTGAGGGCGGTGCGGACGCATCGCGTCAGTGCCGTGAACGAGGATTACGTGCCGCATGCATCGCAGAGAATGGTGCAGACAGCGGAACTGTTCGCGCGCCTGATTCATCCGGAGGCTAAGTGACAGCGGTCATGGAGGTCCGGCACGTCGAGTATACTTACCCCGGCGGGGCGCGGGCGATTGGCGACGTCAGCCTTTCGCTGGATTCTGCGTCGCTGACGGCTCTGATCGGGTCGAACGGATCGGGTAAGTCAACGCTGATTCGTCTGCTGGCGGGGCTGCTGCGGCCGACCGCCGGCGAGATTCTGCTCGACGGATTGGCGCTCGAAGATTGGCAGCCGCGTTTGCGCGCGCGCGAGATCGCCTATATGCCGCAGGCCACCACGACGGTGTTTCCTTTCCGCGCGATCGACGTGGTGCTGAGCGGAAGGACGCCGCATGCCCCGCGATTCGGGTTCGAGAGCGAGCGCGATCGCGCCATCGCGAACGAGGCGCTGGAAGCTGCCGGCGCCGCGCATCTGGCGGAGCGGAGCGTCACCGCCCTTTCCGGCGGCGAGAAGCAAATGGTGATTCTGGCGCGGGCACTGGCGCAGCAACCGCGTGTGCTGCTGCTGGATGAACCGGCTGCGGCTCTCGACCTGAAGCATCGCGCCGAGCTCATGCGGACGCTGGCCCGGCTGCGCGATACGCGGGGACTCAGCGTGGTGATGATCACGCACGACCTGCAACTCACCGGCTCGCTGTTCGACCGCATCGTGGCGCTGCGGTGCGGGAAAGTGGCCGCACAAGGCCGGCCCGAAGAGATTCTGCAAAGTTCGCTGCTGGCGGAAATCTACGACGATCCGAAAGTGCGGACCCAGAGGATTGGGGATCAGACCATGGTGTGGATAGATAAATGAAGGCGAAGCTGATCAAGGCGATGGCGATCCTGACGGCCATCTTGGTCGTGTCGACGGCGGTGGCGCTTGTCGTCGGCAGCCAGAAAATCGATTTCGCCCGCGTGCTCTCGGACCCATTCTCGCGCACGTTATTCTTCCGTCTGCGATTACCGCGGGTGCTGATGGGGTTGACGATCGGGGCATCGCTGGCGGTCACCGGCGCGTCGTTGCAGGCGTTGTTTCGCAATCCGCTGGCCGATCCCTACACGCTGGGAATCTCGGGCGGGGGAGCATTGGGGGCGAGCGTGGCGATCGCACTGGGATGGGGCGCGCGCGTGGCGGGAGTGCCGCTGGTGTTCCTCGCGTCGTTCGCGGGAGCGATGCTGGCAGCTACGCTGGTGAGAACGATTGCGCGCACGGGCGCGGTGATCCTGCCCGGAGCGTTGCTGCTCTCGGGGGTCGTGGTGAATCTGGTGTCGCTGGCCGCCGTGCTGACCATACAGTACGTGGCCGACCCGAATAGCTCGCTCGAGATTCTTCGCTGGATGGTCGGCAGTCTGGACGTGATCGGGATGGCGCCCGTCGGGTATATGCTGGTGCTGCTGGTTCCCTCGTGGCTGGCGCTGCTGGCGCTCTCGCGGCAGTTAAATCTGTTGGCGATCGACGAAGACACGGCGGCCACCCTGGGCGTCAACGTGCGGCGCGTCGAGATGGTGGTCCATACGATTTGTTCGTTGATAGTGGGAGTGACGGTGGCGATGGGTGGGGCGATCGGATTCGTCGGCCTGATTGTGCCGCACGCCGTTCGGCTGATGTTCGGAGAGGATCTGCGGGTGGTGCTACCGGGGTCGCTCTTACTCGGCGCGGCGTTTCTGGTGCTGGCCGACGCTCTGGGGCGGTCGGCGCTTCCGTCGGGCGAGTTGCCGGTGGGCGCGATCACGGGATTGCTCGGCGGGCCTGCGTTTTTGTGGCTGCTGCGGCGGCGCAAGCAATATGCGGCGATGTGAGGAGAGTTTATGAGTATTGCGACGAAGCGGGGCGACGGCGGGCAGACGAGCCTGGTGGGCGGCCTTCGCGTTTCCAAGTCGGACCCCCGCGTGGAGTGCTACGGCACGATCGACGAATTGATTTCGCAGATGGGATTCGCGCGCTCGATCTGTCAGGATGCCGAAATTCGCGAGCGTGTGAAGGCGCTGCAGCGGCAATTATATATGGTGGGCTCGGCGGACATAACGGCTGAAATGGTGGGCGCGCTGGATGCAGAAGTGTATCGGATCGAGGCCGAGCCGGGAGTGCTGGCCGACTGGTCGCTGCCCGGAGAACTGCCGGATGCGGCGGCCATAGATGTGGCGCGGACCGTCTGCCGGCGCGCGGAGCGGTTGGCGACGGCGCTCATGGAAGCGGGCGCCATCGACAATCCGCACATTCTGGCATACCTGAATCGATTGTCGGATTTGCTCTGGCTGTTCGGCCGGTTGATAGAAGCGCGGCAGGGCGTCGCGTCGACACTGCGTACGGCGGACACTCCGGGGCCCCGTTGGTCGCGCGCATGGTGAATGGTATGGATGCGCGGCCGTTTTCGGAAGAAGAGAAGCGCGGCGTCTATCGCGCTATCCATGAGCGGCGTGACGTGCGCGGACAATTCCTGCCGGGCCCAATTCCGGCGGAAGTGCTGGGGCGCATTCTGAACGCCGCTCATCATGCGCCTTCGGTGGGGTTTATGCAGCCCTGGGATTTCATCGTGATCGAGGACGCAAGCGTGCGGCGCTCGGTATATGAGAACTTCGAGCGCGCCAATCGCTGTGCGGCCGCCCTGTACGCGAGCGACGAGCGTGATGCGTATCGGCGGATGAAGCTGGCGGGAATTCTGGAAGCGCCGCTGAATATTTGTATTACTTGCGATCGCGGGCGCGAGTTGGGCCGCGGACTGGGACGGCAGACCGATCCCGCCACCGACTTGTACTCGACGGTGTGCGCGGTGCAGAATCTCTGGCTGGCGGCGCGCGCCGAAGGGCTGGGCGTGGGGTGGGTGAGCATTCTCGATTTTGAAGACCTGAAGAACTTGCTCGGAATCCCCGGCGGGTGTACGCCGGTGGCGTACCTGTGCGTGGGGTACGTCTCGGAATTTCGGCCGCGGCCCGATCTGGAAGAGAGCGGCTGGGAGCAGCGGCAGGCGCTTTCGGCGCTGCTGCATTTCGACGCCTGGGCGAATCGCGATGAGCGGCGCTCGGCGGCGCTGTTGGAGGGTTGTTGAGCGCGCGCGCTTTGATGGTGCTGGGCACGGCATCGCACGTGGGCAAGTCGCTGATCGCGGCGGGGCTGGGGCGCATCTTCTCGGACGAAGGGGTGAGCGTGGCGCCGTTCAAGGCGCAGAACATGTCGCTCAATTCCGCGGCCACGCCGGATGGCCGCGAAATCGGACGGGCGCAGGCGCTGCAAGCGGAAGCCTGCCGGGTGACGCCGCGAGCGGAAATGAACCCGGTGCTGATCAAGCCGTCGTGCGATACGGCGGCGCAGATCGTGTTGCTGGGGCGCGTGTGGGGACAAGTCACGGCTGCGGATTACCACCAGCGGCGGGTCGAAGACCTGTTTCCGGCAGTGCTCGAAAGCTATCGGGCATTGGCGGCGGAGCACGACCTAATCGTATTGGAAGGCGCCGGATCGCCCGCCGAGATCAATTTGCGCGCGCACGACATCGTTAACATGCGGATGGCGCATGCGGCGGAGGCGGAGTGCGTGCTGGTGGGCGATATCGACCGCGGCGGTGTGTTCGCATCGTTATTGGGCACGCTGGAGCTGCTCGACGCGGAAGACCGCGCGCGCATCCGCGGATTCATCGTAAACAAATTTCGAGGGGATGTTTCGCTGCTGACGCCGGGAATCGAAATGATCGAGCGGCGGATCGGAATTCCGTGCGCGGGCGTGGTGCCGCATCTCCACGACTTGGGATTGGAAGAGGAAGACGGCGTCGCGCTGGAGGATCGGCGGACGGCCGGCCGCGTGTGGCAGGACGTCTCGACATCCAAGGATCGCGCGCTCCGGATTGGGGTGGTGGCGCTGCCTTACATGGCGAACTTCACGGACTTCGATGCGCTGGCTATGGAACCCTCAGTGGCGCTCGCGTTTGTGGACGACGCGGCGCAGGCGAAGTCGGCCGACGTGCTGATTCTGCCTGGAAGCAAGCAGACTCTGGACGACCTCGCTTGGATGCGGGCGCGCGGATTCGACGCCGTAGTAACGGCACATGGCGGACCGCTGATCGGGATTTGCGGAGGGTATCAGATGCTTGGACTCTCGATTGACGATCCGGCCGGCGTGGAAAATAGCGGGGTCGCGCGTGTAGCGGAGGGTCTGGGAATGCTGCCGGTGTGCACGGTGATGCGCGAACGAAAGACGGTGCGGGTGACGGGGCACGCGCGCGGCTACGAGATCCACATGGGGGAGACGTCGGGCGCCACAGACGATGGTGGACGCGTCTGGGGAACTTACGTGCACGGCCTTTTCGACGACGATGCTTTCCGGCACGACTGGCTGGATTGCGCGCGGGCGCAGTGCGGGCTTGCTCCGGCGCGCGAGAAGGCGCCGGTCACGGCGAACCGGCAGGCGCGCATCGACCGCTGGGCGGATCACTTGCGTCAGTCGCTCGATCTGGAATTGATCCGCGGATGGACGGGATTGAAACGATATGAGCTTACTCGAACGAACGATTGAGGCAATCCGGCCGATCGACCCGCAGTGGATCGCGGCCGCGGAGCGGCATCAGCTGGAGCTGACAAAGCCGCCGGGCAGCCTCGGCAAGCTGGAAGAGATTGCCAATCGATGCGCGGCCATTCGCGAGAACTTGAACCTGGCGGCCGGGCATCCGAGAATCGTAATTTTTGCGGCCGATCATGGCGTGTGCGCGGAAGGCGTGAGCGCCTATCCGCAGGAAGTGACCGCGCAGATGGTGGCCAACTATCTGCGTGGCGGCGCGGCGATCAATGCGCTGGCGCGCGCGGGCGAAATCGAACTGAAGGTAGTAGATGTGGGCGTGCTGGCGCCGATCGCGGCTTTCGATGGCCTGATCAGCCGGCGCGCGGCCGCCTCCACGCGCAATTTCTGCCAGGAGCGGGCGATGACGGAAGCGGAGATGTGTGCCGCGCTGGAAACGGGAATCGAGCTGGCTGCCGAGGCTGCCGGCGATGGGTGCGATCTGCTCGGATTCGGCGAAATGGGCATCGGTAACACAACCGCAGCAGCGGCCATCGCGGCGGCGCTGACGGGTGAGCCGGTGGCGAACGTCGTGGGACGCGGCAGCGGCGTCGACGACGACGGCGTCGCGAGAAAACGCCGCGCGATTGAACGTGGGCTCGCGATGCACGCGTCGCGGCTGGGGTCGCCGCTCGGTATTTTGCAGTGCGTCGGTGGCCTCGAAATCGCCGCGATGTGCGGATTCTGCTTGGGCGCTGCTGCGAAGCGCGTGCCGGTGGTGACGGACGGCTTTATCGCCACGGCGGCGGCTGCGTTGGCGGTGCGGATGTGCCCGGCGATGGCGGGATACTTGTTTGCCGCGCACCAGTCAGTCGAGCCAGGGCACGCGCGATTGCTGGCAGGTATCGGACAGGAGCCTCTGCTGCACTTGGGAATGCGGCTCGGGGAAGGAACGGGTGCGGCCCTGGCGATCGGGATTATACAGGCTGCGGTGGCGGCGTTCACGCAGATGGCGACGTTCGCGAGCGCCGGTGTGTCGAATCGATGAGATCGCTGGCCGCGGCGGTGTCCTTTCTGACGCGACTTCCGCTGGGACGATTGGTGTCGTTCGATGCCGCTGACGTGGCGCGGTCGGCGGGTTGGTTTCCGCTGGTGGGCCTTCTGGTCGGCGCGATCTGCGCCGGGGCCGCGTTCCTGCTTCGAGCGCATCTTCCGCTGGCTCTAGTGGCGGTGATCCTGATCGCGATGGACGCGCTGCTCACCGGGGCGCTGCACTTCGACGGGCTGGCGGACACAGCCGACGGCTTCGGAGGCGGCAAAGATCGCGACGACGTGCTGCGGATCATGCGCGACCACGCGATCGGTAGCTATGGCGGCACGGCGCTGGTGCTGCTGGTGGGCTTCAAGGCGGCCGCGTATGCCGCGTTGCTGGGCGGCGACCGATGGTTCGTGGCGGTCCTGCTTACGCCGGCAATGGGCCGGTGGTCGATCCTGCTGTTGACAGCCGCGCTGCCCTATGCTCGGAAAACGGCCTCGGTAGTTAGCGACATGTCAAAGGGCGCAGTCGTTTGGGGGACGCTGATTCTGGCGGCTGCGGTCGCGGCATCGCGCCTCTGGAGCGCGGGTGCGGCGGCTGCAACGGCAGTCATGGTGAGCGCGTATTTTGGGGTTTACTGCCGGCGGAAGATCGGAGGAATCACCGGCGATACGCTGGGCGCGAACGTTCAGCTCTGCGAGTGTGCGGCGCTGCTCGCGTTTCTGTGGACGGGCGGGCGATGACTTCGCGGATCTGGCTGGTGCGTCACGGCGAGCCGGCGGGGATGCGTGGGCGCTGCTACGGCAAGCTGGATATCGGGTTGTCGGCTGCCGGACGGGCGCAAATGGAGCGCACGTCGGAATGCCTGAAAGAGGAGTTTTTCGACGCGATTTACGCAAGTCCACGAGTGCGCACGATGGAGAGCGCGCGTATCGTGGCGACCGTTCACGATTGCGATTGTCGTGAGGACGCGGGCCTCTGCGAGATCGACTTCGGCGATTTCGAAGGGCTCACTTATGACGAAATTTCCGAGCGCTATCCCGCGATTTACCGGCAGTGGATGGAGGCCCCGACGGAGGTGCAGTTTCCCAATGGCGAGAGCTTCGCGATCATGCGGCTTCGCGTGCTGCGGGCATTTGAGGCGATCCGCCAACGGCACGAAGGCCGCACGGTGGTGATTGTCACGCACGGCGGCGTGATTCGCATTTTGCTCGCGTGGGCGCTGGAGATGCCGGATAGCTGCCTGTTTCGCTTGGCGGAGGATTACGCGGCGATGAATCTGCTGGCGTGGGTGGATGGCGCTCCCATCGTGCAACGGATGAACGTTAGCGCATGAACGTCTGACGTGGCGCAGGCACTCGTGCCTGCAGCGCCGAGACTCATCTCGGCGGGACGGGTCGAGAGGAGCGAAGGACGGTCCCTACGGGAGCGTCTCTGGCGGCAGAAACCGAGTTCGTTATCGGGACCGCTCCCTCACGGTCGCGGCTCGGTATCGGCGGATTGCGTTTCCGAGCCGCGCGCGTCAGCAAGCGGTTTCAGCTTCAAC
>Ga0182016_10000571_pt1 | contig 46155 bp, 48 predicted proteins | sample 712S2MmetaG_FD_120491 | JGI IMG/M metagenome (GOLD analysis project Ga0182016, IMG submission 120491) | Permafrost microbial communities from Stordalen Mire, Sweden - 712S2M metaG | ecosystem: Environmental > Terrestrial > Soil > Wetlands > Permafrost | place: Sweden: Stordalen | collected...
AGCGCGGTCTTCTCGACCACGCTCCACATCACCGGCTTGGAGCCGCGGTAGAGCAGGCCGTTGGCGGCGAACTTGTGGATCTCGCGCGCGATCTGCGCTTCGGCGGGATAGGTCATCGTCAGGTACGGATGGTCCCAGTCGCCGACCACGCCCAGCCGCTTGAATTCCTCGCGTTGCACCGAAACCCAATGGTCGGCGGTGGCGCGGCATTCGCGGCGGAAGGCGACCATCGCCTTGGCGTCGCTGAAATCGGGCTTCACCTTGCCCTTGCGGCGATAGTTCTCCTCCTCGACCTTCCATTCGATCGGCAGGCCGTGGCAGTCCCAGCCCGGCACGTAGTTGGAATCCTTGCCCGCCATCTGCTCCGAGCGGACGACCAGGTCCTTGAGGATCTTGTTGAGCGCATGGCCGATGTGGATGTTGCCGTTGGCGTAGGGCGGGCCGTCGTGCAGCACGAATTTCGCCCGGCCGCGCGCGGCCTTGCGCAGCTGGCCGTAGAGATCGTCCTTTTCCCAGCGGGCGAGAATCTCCGGCTCTCTCTGCGGCAGACCGGCCCGCATCGGGAATTCGGTCTTGGGCAGAAAGAGCGTGTCGGAATAGTCAGGGCCTTGGGCGGACGCGTCGGTCATGGCGAACGTTTCAACATGCGTAAAAAAGCGGCGAAGCTCCTGGCTTCGCGGCGCAGGGATTAGATGATTTGGCCGGAATCGCCAAATTTCCGCGCCGCGACGACGTCGCGCGCCCGCGCCAGATCGTCCGCCATCGCCGCCTTCAGCGCGTCGAGCGAAGCGAATTTGCGCTCCTCGCGCAGCCGGGCGAGAAACGCGACTTCCATTTCCTGGCCGTAGAGGTCGCCGGAAAAGTCGAACAGGTGGACTTCGAGCAGCGGCGCCCCGGAATTGACCGTCGGCCGCACGCCGAAGCTGGCGACGCCGCCGTAAGTCCGGCCGCCGACCGCCGCCCGAACCGCGTAGACGCCGAAGGCGAGCCGATTGGTCGGCTCGAGCGCCAGATTGGCCGTCGGAACGCCGAGCTGGCGGCCGATCCGCTGGCCGGGAGCGACGATTCCGGCGACGACGTAGTCGCGGCCGAGGCCGCGCGCCGCCGCCTCGACGTCGCCGCGCTCGAGCGCGCGCCGGATCGCCGAGGACGAGACGACCTCGGCGCGGCCGTCGATCGGCGCCTCGACCTTCTCGATGACGTCGACGGCGAAACCGAGCCGCGCCCCGGCGCGCACGAGATCGTCGGGCGCGCCGCCGCGGGCGCGGCCGAAGTGGAAATCCTGGCCGACCACGACCGCGCCGACGCCGAGCCGGGCCACCAGCGCCTGATCGATGAATTCTTCCGCCGTCAGGCCGGCCAATGCGGCGTCGAAGGTCAGCGCCGCGGCGCCGGCGAGGCCGAGCGAACGAAAGATGCGCGCCTTGATCGGCAGCGGCGTCAGGCGGAAGACCATCGGGCGGCCGGCGAAATAGTCGGCCGGATGCGGTTCGAAAGTGAGGACGGCGGCGGGCGCATCCCGTTGGGCGGCAAGCGCTTGGGTGCGAGCGATGACCGCGGCGTGACCGCGATGGACGCCGTCGAAATTGCCGATGGCGTAGACCGCCCGTTCGAGCCCCGCCGGCGGCCGCGTCGGGTCGATCGCCAGAGCGAAGGATCTCGTCGGGGCTTGAATCAAGGCGGCATCCGTTGCGGCGGCGCGGGCGGGATTTAAGGCGCGCGGAACCTGCCTCGTCGCGCCGGCAGGGTCAAGACGCGGGCGCTTGCGCCCTCGGCACGCTCAGCACGCCCTCGCCGTCGAGCACCACCTTGCCGTCGACGAGACATTCGCACTTGAGCCGCACCCGCCGGCCAGTCTCCACAAGCTCGATCACTTCGACATTGACCTCGATCACGTCGCCGATCTTGACCGGGCCGCGAAAGTTCAGCGTCTGGGAGACGTAGACCGAGCCCGGACCGGGCAGGCGCATGCCGATGACGGCCGAGATCAGGCTCGCGGTGTAGAGGCCGTGGACGATGCGTTCGCCGAAGCGGGTCTTGCGGGCGAAATGGTCGCTCAGATGGATCGGATTGTGGTCGCCCGTCAGTTCAGCGAAGCCGACCACGTCCTCGCTCTCGACCGTCTTGAGCAGGGATTCGCGCATGCCGAGCTTGAGGTCCTCGAAATAGAGGGTCTGCAATCCCAGAGTCGGCATGGAGGCGCGCTCCTCACGCTGGCGGCTTGGCGCAACTATGCCCGCTTCGCGGCGCGGCGGCCATTCGACATTGGCGCCGTCGCATCGGTCCCTAAGGGACGAGCGCGCGAATGGCGGCGACCGGCCGCGGCGCGGGCGGCGCCAACAGCCGCTGCAGCGCGTCGGCGGCGGCCGCGGGGCCATAGAGCTCTTCGCGGTGGATGCCGTCGGCGACGAACAAGGCGTCGAGGCCGAAAGCCGCGGCGCCGGCGAGATCGGTGCGCAGGGCGTCGCCGATCGCCAGCACCTGCTGCGGCGCGACCGGCGCGCCGCGCAAAGCCGCGATCCTCTCCAGCGAAGCCTGGTAGATTGGCCGGTAGGGCTTGCCGGCGTAAACCGTCTTGCCGCCGAGCGCTTCGTAGAGCTCGGCGAGCGCCCCGGCGCAATAGACGAGCTTGGCGCCGCGGTGGACGACGAGGTCGGGATTTGCGCAGATCATCGGCGCGCCGCGCGCCGCCAGCGCCGCCAGCCGCTCGGCGTAATCCTCCGGCGTCTCGCGGTCGTCGTCGAGCAGGCCGGTGCACAGCACGTAGGCTGCGTCTTCCGCTGCGACCAAGGCGGGCGCCGCGCCGCGCTCGGCCGCCGCCGCGATCAACGCGAGGTCGCGCGGCGGCCCGACGTGGTAGAGCGGCGCGCCGCCGCGCGCGACGATCATCTCGACCGTGACGTCGCCCGAGGTGACGACCATGTCGAACGCCTCGGGCGCGACGCCGAAATGGAGCGCCTGGTCGCGGATGATCGGATTGGGGCGCGGCGCGTTGGTGATCAACGCCACCGTTCCGCCGTCGCGGCGAAAGGCGGCCAGCGCGGCGGAAGCGGGGGCGAAGGCCTCCCGGCCGTTGTGCAGCACGCCCCAGATGTCGCAGAGGATCGCGTCATAGCGGCCCGACAGGTCGCCGAGCCCGTCGATCAGCGGGATAGGGTCGGCGGCGACGTCGGGATCCATGGCGCAAGCGGTTAGGTTGCGCGGCCGACGGCGTCAAGCGTCGGGTCGCAGGCGGCCGCGCGCCGTCGTCTTGACCTGCCGCCGGAGGGTTCCTACCTATGGAAGTCCCGAAGGGGCGCTTCGCCGCCTCGCCCTTGTCTTGAGGCCCGCCATGTCCGCCAACACCGCCAAGGTCACCGACGCCAGCTGGGACGCCGACGTTCTCAAGTCCGACGAACCGGTCGTGGTCGACTTCTGGGCCGAGTGGTGCGGCCCCTGCCGGATGATCGCGCCGGCGCTCGAGGAGATCGCGGCCGAGATGAAGGGCAAGATCAAGATCGCCAAGTTCAACGTCGACGAAAACCCCCGCGTCGCTTCCGAACTGGGCATCCGCTCGATCCCCACGCTGATGGTGTTCAAGGGCGGACAGCGCGTCGCGACCAAGGTCGGCGCCGGCCCGAAGAGCGACCTGTCGCGCTGGATCGCCGCCTCGGTCTGATTTCCATTCTCCTCGTGAGCTGGGCCGGAGACTGTCGTGGCGGCCGACGGCCGCGCCTGCCATTTCGCTAGATCGGCAGACGCACGCTGGCGCGCAGGCCGCCGAGCGGACTGCTCAGCAGCGTGATCTCGCCGCCGTGCGAACGCGCGATGTCGCGGGCGATCGCCAGGCCGAGACCGGAGCCGCCCTCGTCCTGGTTGCGCGCCTCGTCGAGGCGATGAAACGGGCGGAACACGTCCTCACGATGCTCGGGCGCGATGCCCGGCCCGTCGTCGTCGACGCAGATGGTGACGAAACGCTGCTCGCGCGCCGCCTTGAGCGCGATCGTCTTGGCGTGCCGCTCGGCGTTGGCGACCAGATTGCCGAGGCAGCGCTTGATCGCCAGCGGCCTGACCCTGACATTGAGGTCGCCTTTGGCTTCGACCTCGACGCGCGCGCCGTGGCGCTCGGCGTCGGCGCGCAGCCCGTCGAGAACGCCCCTCAGGTCGGTCGGCTCGGTCGGTTCGCCGGCGTCGCCGCGCGCGAAGGCGAGATAGGCCTCCAGCATGCGCTGCATCTCGTTGACGTCCATCTGCATCGGCTCGACCTCGGCCGATTCGTCCTCGATGACGGCGAGCGACAGCTTGAAGCGGGTCAACACGGTGCGCAGGTCGTGGCTGACGCCGTTGAGCATCGCGGTGCGCTGTTCGGAGGCGCGCTCGATGCGCCGCTTCATCTCGATGAAGGCGTAGCCGGCCTGGCGCACCTCGCGCGCGCCGCGCGGATGGAACTCGACGTCGCGCCCCTTGCCGAAATCCTCGGCCGCGTCGGCCAGCCTCAGGATCGGCCGGATCTGGTTGCGCAGGAACAGGATCGCCACCGTCACCAGCACCGCTGACGCGCCGAGCATCCACAGGATGAAGATGTGCACGTTGGGCTCGTAGGCGAGGGTGCGCCGGGTGACGAAACGCAACACCCTCCCGCCGAGGTCGACGCGGATTTCCATCAGCCCGGAGCGCCCGACGGTGTCGACCCACAACGGATAGCGCACCTCCGCGCTGAGCTCCTCTGGCAGCGCGCGGGTCAGCGGATCGAGGACGTTGAAGAAGGTCGGCGGCATTTTCGGCGGCAGCGGGCCGGGCGGCAACGATTCGACGTCCATGTGGAAGCGCGCGGCGATCGCGTGCAGCTTGGGGTCGTCGACCCCGGCCGGCATGGCGACGTAGAGGTCGACCATCGCGCCGACGTCGCGCGCCACCGCCGCCGACAGGCGATGGGTGACGATGTCCCAGTGGCGCTGCATGAAGACGTAGGCGACCGCGGTCTGCAGCAGCACCATCGGCAGGATGACGATCAGCAGCGAGCGCGCGTAGAGGCCCTTGGGCAGCAGTTCGGCGAGGCTGCGCGCCGCCCAGCGCCACACCTGGCGCAGTCGTGACAGCGCCTCGAGCGCCGAACTTGCGGCGGCGATCATCCGTCGGCGAGCAGGCGATAGCCTGAGCCTCGCGCCGTCTGCAGATAGACTGGATTGGCCGGGTCGACCTCGATCTTGCGACGCAGACGGTTGATCTGGACGTCGACGGTGCGCTCCTGCGCCGACCCTCCGGCGCCCGACAGCGCCTCGCGCGACACGCTGGCGCCGGCGCTCGCGCACAGAAGGCGCAGGATCTCGCGCTCGCGCTCGGTCAGCCGCACGATCTCCGCGCCGTTTCGCAACTCGCCGCGTTCGAGCGAGAAGGTGAACGGTCCGAAGTGCGCCACCGCGCTTTCGCTCTTCGGCGCCGCCGCGCGGGTGCGGCGCAGCACCGAGCCGATGCGCAGCAGCAGCTCGCGCGGCTCGAACGGCTTGGCGAGATAGTCGTCGACGCCGATCTCCAGACCGCGCACCCGGTCGGCCGCTTCGGAGCGCGCGGTCAACATGACGATCGGCACGTCGGAGCGGTTGCGCAGGCTTTCGGCGAATGCGAAGCCGTTCTCGCCCGGCATCATCACGTCGAGAACGATGATGTCGAAGGCGAGGTTCGACAGGAAGCCGCGCGCGTCGGCCGCCGAAGCGGCGACCGTGACGCGGTGGCCGTGCTTGGAGAGATAGACCGACAGCAGGTCGCGCAGGCGGCGGTCGTCGTCGACCACCAGCACATGGGCGGCGTCGTCGGCGAGCGGCGCAGCGAGGCTCATTTCGTCCGTTCCCGCCCGGAGGCGATCAGCGACATGACGCGTTCGCGCTCCGGCGCGTCGATCATCGCCTGCAGGAAGCGCGTCGCGGTCTCCCTGGCGCCCGGCCCGACCTCCTCCAGCGCCGTGGCGAAGCGGCGGGTCTGCAGCCTGGCGATGTCGTGCGCGAGCCTCTCGCCGGTTTCGGTGGCGTAGAGCTGACGATGCCGGCGGTCGGTCGCGCCCGCGCGCGCTTCGATGAAGTTCTTGGCGACCAATTCCTTGAGCACGCGATTGAGGCTCTGCTTGGTGATCCTGAGGATGTCGAGCAGCGCCGCAATGGTCAAGCCGGGATGGCGATTGACGAAATGCAGCACGCGATGGTGGGCGCGGCCAAAGCCATAGGACTCGAGCAGCCGGTCGGCCTCGCCGACGAAGTCGCGATAGGCGAAGAACAGCAATTCGATCAGCTCGTACAGCGGCGTCTCTTCCCGCGCTGCGACCGGGGACGCTGCGGGGCGGCCGCGGGTGCGCATCGGCTCGGCCATTTAGGTCAGCAATGTTGACATATTCCCGGGCTCCTGATAGGAATTGCCGCGAGAGCCGCGCGGCTATTTAATCCGCGCCGCGACAAAAGCAAAACTCGCCCGGGTCAATCCAAGGAGCGCGCCATGGCGGAGCCGACTTTCGACGATCGCGACGGCTGGATCTGGCTCGACGGCAAGTTCACGCCGTGGCGCGACGCCAAGGCGCACGTCCTCACCCACGCGCTCCACTACGCCAGCGCCGTTTTCGAAGGCGAGCGCGCCTATGGCGGCCAGATCTACAAGTCGACCCAGCACGCCGAGCGGCTGCGCCGTTCGGCGCGCATGCTGGACTTCGAGGCGCCGTTCAGCGCCGCCGAGATCGACGCCGCCAAGGCGCAGACGCTGCAGAAGAACGGCCTGGTCGACGCCTACGTCCGTCCGATCGCCTGGCGCGGGTCCGAGATGATGGGCGTCTCGGCGCAGAAGAACAAAATCCATCTCGCCATCGCGGTGTGGGACTGGCCGAGCTATTTCGATCCGGCGCAACGGATGAAGGGCGTCCGCCTCGACATCGCCGATTATCGCCGCCCCGATCCGGCGACCGCGCCCGCGCTCGCCAAGGCGGCGGGCCTCTATATGATCTGCACGATCTCCAAGCACCGCGCCGAGCGCAAGGGCTACGCCGACGCGATGATGCTCGACTGGCAGGGCCGCGTCGCCGAATGCACCGGCGCCAATATCTTCTTCGTCAAGGACGGCGTCCTCCATACGCCGATCGCCGACGGATTTCTCGACGGCATTACCCGCCAGACGGTGATCGAGCTGGCGAAGCGGCGCGGGATCGAGGTCGCCGAGCGGCGCATCCTGCCGCAAGAGCTGTCGAGCTTCAGCGAATGCTTCATTACCGGCACGGCGGCCGAAGTGACGCCGGTCGGCGAGATCGCCACGCACAAGTACGCGCCCGGCGCGCTGACCGCCGCCTTGATCGCCGACTACGCCGCCGAAGTGACGCCGAAGTCGAAGGCGGCGTGAGTCGTCTTCAGCCCGCCGCGCTGACGAAGCTGTCGAGCACCATCTTGCGGCCGGCGCGGTCGAACTCGACCGTCAGCTTGGGGCCGTCGACGGCGACGACGTCGCCGTTGCCGAACTTGACGTGGAACACCCGCGCCCCGATCGCGAAATGCGCCGACGGCGCCTCGCGGACGATCGCCTTGCCCTCGATGACGCGCGGCGGCGTTCGCACCTCGCGCTCCGCATTGGCCTGGCCGGCGTAGGATTGGGCGCGCCGCCAACCCGGCGTCTCATAACGCGAAGCGAACGCCGGCTCGTTGAAGCGCGAGGTCGCATAGACCTCGGGGCCGCCCTGCGCCTCGACCACCTCGACATGGTCGGCCGGCAGCTCGTCGACGAAGCGCGACGGCGTCGAACTCTGCCACAGGCCGCGCACGCGGCGGTTGGCGGCGAAGTAGATCTTCGCCTGCCGGCGCGCGCGCGTCAGCCCGACATAGGCGAGCCGGCGCTCCTCCTCGAGCCCGGCGCGGCCGTTCTCGTCGAGGGCGCGCTGATGCGGAAACAGACCCTCCTCCCAGCCGGGCAGGAAGACGATGTCGAACTCCAGCCCTTTGGCGGCGTGCAGGGTCATGATCGAAACGCGGTCCTCGCCCTCGCCGCTCTCCGCCTCCGTCACCAGCGACACGTGCTCGAGAAAGGCGGCGAGGCTGGGAAACTCGCCCATCGACCGCACCAGCTCCTTGAGGTTTTCGAGCCGGCCTTCGGCGTCGGCGGTGCGCTCGGCCTTCCACATGTCGATCAGGCCGCTCTCTTCGAGGATCGTCTGGGCGAGCTCGTCGTGCGGCGCCGTCTCGGCCGCCGCCGCCCAGCGGTCGAAGTCGCGCAGGAGATCGCGCAGGATCGAGCGCGGCCGCGCCCTCAGCTCCTCGGTCTCGGTCATCGCGCGCGCCGCACGGGTCAGCGACACGCCCGCGCTGCGGCGGTAGGCGTGCAGCAGATTGAGCGTCGCCTCGCCGAGGCCGCGCCGCGGCGTGTTGTAGATGCGCTCGAAGGCGAGGTCGTCGTCGGGTTGGACGACGCAACGCAGATAGGCCAGCGCATCGCGGACTTCCGCCCGTTCGTAGAAGCGCGGGCCGCCGATCACCCGATAGGGCACGCCGAGCGCAATGAAGCGCTCCTCGAACTCGCGCATCTGGAACGACGCGCGCACCAGGATCGCCATTTCCCTGAGCGGCGTACCAGCGCGCTGCGCCGCCTCGATCTCGTCGCCGACGACGCGCGCCTCTTCCTGGCTGTCCCACAGCGCGGCGACCGTCGGCCTCTCGCCCAGGCCGGCCTCGGTGTAGAGCGTCTTGCCGAGACGGTTGCGGTTGTGGGCGATCAGGCCGGCGGCGACGGCGAGGATATGGCCGCCCGAGCGATAGTTGCGTTCGAGGCGGATCACCGTCGCGCCGGGGAAGTCGCGCTCGAAGCGCAGGATGTTGTCGACGTCGGCGCCGCGCCAGCCGTATATCGACTGGTCGTCGTCGCCGACGCAGCAGAGATTGCGGTGGCCCTGCGCCAGCAGCCGCAGCCACAGATATTGGACGACGTTGGTGTCCTGGTACTCGTCGACCAGCAGATAGCGCCAGCGCCGCTGGTAGTCGGCGAGGATTTCCGGGCGCTCCCGCAGCAGCCTCAGCGCTTCGAGCAACAGGTCGCCGAAGTCGACCGCGTTCAACGCTTTCAGCCGCCCCTGGTAGAGCCGGTATAGCGCCGCGCCGCGACCGTTGGCGAAGCCTGCCGATTCGTCGGCCGGCGCATGGTCGGGATCGAGACCGCGGTTCTTCCAGCCGTCGATCAGGCCCGCCAACCCGCGCGCCGGCCAGCGTTTGTCGTCGACGTTCTCGGCCTGCAGGACCTGCTTGAGCAGGCGCAGCTGATCGTCCGTGTCGAGGATGGTGAAGTTCGGCTTGAGACCGACCAGCTCGGCGTGGCGGCGCAGCACCTTGGCGCCGATGGAATGGAACGTGCCGAGCCACGGCAGGCCGTCGGACGCGCCGGTCAGCAGCTCGACGCGCTCGCGCATCTCGCGCGCCGCTTTGTTGGTGAAGGTGACGGCGAGGAGTTCGTGCGGCCGTGCGCGGCCGGAGGCGACGAGATGGGCGATGCGGGTCGTCAGCACCCGCGTCTTGCCGACGCCTGCGCCGGCGAGCACCAACACCGGCCCGTCGAGCGCCTCGACCGCGCGACGCTGCTCGGGATTGAGCCCGACGAGATAGCGCGGCGCGAGATGGCCGGAGGCGCGGACCGACAGCCGAGCGTCCGCTGCGGGCGGGGCCGGATCGGGCCAGGCCGGGGCTTCAGAGGAATCGGGGGCCATGGCGGCGAATCATGCTTCGCCGCGCCGCCCTGCGCAACGTAAAAAGACGAACTCCGCCCCGCCCCGGTCAATTCCAGCTGTTGATCTGGATCACCGCCGGCGTCAGGATCGCCGCGAACAGTCCGGGCAGGAAGAACAGGATCATCGGCACGGTGAGAGTCGGCGGCAGCGCCGCGGCCTTCTTTTCCGCCAGATTCATGCGGTGGTCGCGGCTCTCCTGGCTCAGCACGCGCAGCGCGGCGCCGAGCGGCGTGCCGTAGCGCTCCGACTGGATGAGCACGGTGGTCAGCGACCGCATCGATTCCATGCCGGTGCGGGCGTTGAGGTTCTCGAAGGCGGTGCGGCGATCCTGCAGATAGGACATTTCCGCCGCCAGCAGAGTCAGCTCCTCCGCCATCTCGACGCTTTCGATGCCGATTTCGCTGCTCACCTTGCGCACGGTGTGCTCGATCGACATGCCCGATTCGGCGCAGATCAGCATCAGATCGAGCGTGTTGGGATATGCGCGCTCGAGCGACTTCTGTCGCTTCTGGGTGGCGTTGCGCAGATAGATCTCCGGCGCCTTGACCCCGAGATAGACCGCGGCCATCACGGCGCCGAGCTTGATCGCCACCGGCTGCTGCCAATGGGCGACGAAGAAGACGTAGACCGTCGCGATGATGGCGAAGGCGATCGGCGCCAGCAGCCGTCCGGCGACGAAGGCGTATTCAGCTCCGGCGCCGCGGAAACCGGCCTTGGCCAGCGTCTGCTTGGCCGTCTCGGTGGACAGCCAACTCGTCAGGTTGAGCGTGTCGACCAATCGCCTGAGCATGTTGCTCGGCCGCTGCCGCAGCTGGTTTCTGTTTTCCTTGGCGTTGAGCCGCTCGCGCTCGCGTTGGCGAATGCGCTCGCGCTCGTCTCCGACCGCGCGAATGCGGCGCGAAAGATTGTCGGTCTGCAGCATCGGCACAACCACCGTCACCGCGGTCGCCGCGCAGCCGAGCGCGGCGAGCAGGAAGGCCATGAAGTGCGCGTCGCCCAGTTTTTCGAGGACGAGATCGAGCATCGCCTTTGTCCGCCTAAAAGTCGAAGTTGATCATCTTGCGCATCATCACCACGCCGATGCTCATCCAGAAGCAGGCGATCGCCGCGACGATGCGGCCGTGTTGCGTGACCCACAACAGGCTGATGTATCTCGGCGACGACAGGTAGAGCAGCAAGGTGACGACGAACGGCACCGCGCCGATGATGAACGCCGAAGCTTTCGCCTCCATCGCCATCGCCTTGATCTTGCCCTTCATCTTCTTGCGCTCGCGCAGGGTGTGCGACAGGTTGCCGATCGCCTCCGACAGGTTGCCGCCCGATTTGCTCTGAATGCCGATGACGATCGAGAAGAAATTGGTCTCGCTGACCGGCACGCGCTGGGCCAGCTTTTCCGCCGCCTCCGGCAACGGCAGGCCGAGCGTCTGCGACTCGACGACCTTGCGGAATTCGCCGCGCACGGGCTCCGGCGCCTCGTTGGCGACGATCCGCAACGTGTCGCCGAGCGGCAGGCCGGCCTTGACGCCGCGCACGATGATGTCGAGCGCGTTGGGAAAGATGTCGACGAACTTGTTGATGCGCCGGTTGCGCAGCCGCGACAACACGAAGTTCGGCAGGCCGAGCGCCGCCATGACGCCGCACAGTCCGGCGAGCGGCAGGCTGCTGGACTTGATCAGGACGAGCACCGCGACCGCCACCCCGACGCCGACCGAAATCATGTAGAACTGCCGCTTGTCGATCGGCAGGCCGGCCTGTGCGATGCGGGTGGCGAGGTCGGCCCCCTTGCGCTGCGAATTCCTTTCGAGGTCCTTGAGGCTGTCGGTGATCTGCTTTTTCTTGGAGGCGCGATCGGTCGCGGCGGCGTTGGCCTTCGCGTCGGTCTTCTGCAAGGAGGCGCGCCGCGCATCGGCGCGCCCGTTGCCGCCCGCGAAGACGAACGCCACGCCGCCGAGGGCGGCGATCGCCAGGCCGGCCGCGAGCACCATGTTGTTGACCATCGCTCCGCCCTCGCCTCGAACGCTATAGCTCGTCGCGGATTTCCGACGAGTCGAGCGCCGCCGCCAATCGCTGCTCCTCGCCGAAATACCGGGCGCGATCCCAGAAGCGCGGCCGACCGATGCCGGTCGAACGATGCCGGCCCTTCAGCTTGCCCTGCGCGTCCTCGCCGAGAATGTCGTAGACGAACAAATCCTGAGTGATGATGACGTCGCCTTCCATCCCCATCACCTCGGTGACGTGGGTGATGCGGCGCGAACCGTCGCGCAGGCGCGCCGCCTGGATGATGACGTCGACCGAGGAACAGACCATTTCGCGGATTGTGCGCGAGGGCAAGGAGTAGCCGCCCATGGTGATCATCGACTCGATGCGGCTCAGCGCCTCGCGCGGCGAGTTGGCGTGCAGCGTGCCCATCGAGCCGTCGTGGCCGGTGTTCATCGCCTGCAGCAAATCGAACGCCTCCGGACCGCGCACTTCGCCGACGATGATGCGCTCGGGACGCATACGCAGGCAGTTCTTCACCAAATCACGCATCGTCACCTGACCCACGCCTTCGAGGTTGGGCGGGCGCGTTTCGAGTCGCACGACGTGCGGCTGCTGCAGCTGCAGCTCCGCCGCGTCCTCGCAGGTGATGACCCGCTCGTCGGGCTCGATGTAATGGGTGAGGCAGTTGAGCAGCGTCGTCTTTCCCGAGCCGGTGCCGCCGGAGATGATGACGTTACAGCGCACGCGGCCGATGATCTTGAGGATTTCCGCGCCGGCGGGCGAAATCGAGCCGAACCGGACCAGCTGGTCTAGGGTCAGCTTGTCCTTCTTGAATTTGCGGATCGTCAGCGCCGCGCCGTCGATCGCCAGCGGCGGGGCGATGACGTTGACGCGCGAGCCGTCGAGCAGGCGCGCGTCGCAGATCGGCGAGGCTTCGTCGACGCGGCGGCCGACCTGGCTGACGATGCGCTGGCAGATATTCATCAGCTGGCCGCCGTCGCGGAAGCGCACGTTGGTGAGCTGGATCTTGCCGCCGACTTCGATGAAGGTCCGGGTGGGGCCGTTGACCATGATGTCGGAGATGTCGTCGCGCGCCAGCAACGGCTCGAGCGGCCCATAGCCGAGCACGTCGTTGCAGATGTCGTCGAGCAGGTCCTCCTGCTCGGAAATCGACAGCACGAGGTTCTTGATCGCGACGATTTCGTGGACGATGTCGCGAATTTCCTCGCGCGCGCTCTCCGGATCGAGCTTGGCCAGCGCCGCGAGGTCGATCGCCTCGATCAGCGCGCCGAAGATCATCGACTTGGTTTGAAAGTAGCCGTCGGAGCGGCGGTCCTGCTGGGCGAGCTGGCTCGCTTCGGGCGCGGCGGCGGGCGGCGGCGGCTCGACGCGCGGCGTCGGGGCCGCGGCCGCGACGGGCGGGGGCGAACTCAGGCCGGGGTTGCTGCGCTTGCCGAACATCTTGCTTTCCCTGCGTCAGCGGCCGCGCCGGGCGGCGCGGCGACCGGCGGTGGCGGTCAGCCCTTCTTGCCCATCAGCTTGGCGAAAAACGGATCGAACAGGCCGCGCTTGGCGCCGCGCGCCTCGGCGCGGCCCGCCAGCTTGGCGGCGAGGTCGCCGAACGCCTCGGCGACTTTTCCTTTCGGTTCGATTTCGGCGATCATCTGGCCGTTGTTGGCGGCCGCGCCGAACAGCTTGGCGTCGTGCGGAATGACGGCGAACGGCTCCGCCTCGATCGTCTTGGCGAAATCGGCGAGCGCGATCTCCGGCCGCTTCGCCATGCCGAGTCCGTTGATGATGAGGCGCGGCGGATAATCGTTGGGCCGCGCGCCGCGGATCGTGTCGATGATGTTCTTGGCGTTGCGCAGGTTGGCGAGGTCCGGCGCGGCGACGATGATCACTTCGTCGGCGGCGATCAGCATCCGCCGCGTCCACCCCGTCCAGGCGTGCGGCAGATCGAGAACCACCCACGGCGCGGCGGCGCGCATGATGTCGACCACCGAGTCGAACGAAGTCTCGGAGAAGTCGTAGACCCGGTCGAGGGTCGCCGGCGCAGCGAGCAGGTGGAGGCGCTCGCCGCACTTCGACAACAGGCGGTCGATGAGATTGGAGTCGACCCGCTCGGGCGCGAAAACGGCCTCCGCGACGCCCTGGGGCGGATCCTGGTTGTAGTCGAGCCCGGCGGTGCCGAAGCCGAGGTCGAAGTCGGCGACGATCGTCGGCGACTCGAGGTCGCCGGAGAGCGCCCAGGAGAGATTGTGGGCGACGGTCGAGGCGCCGACGCCGCCCTTGGCGCCGATCACCGCGACGACGCGGCCAAGCGGCTTGGCGCCCGGCGCCCGGAACAGGTTGGACACCGCCTGGACGAATTCGACCGCGCTGAACGGCGCGACGAGATATTCGCTGACGCCGCGGGCCATCAGCTGACGGTAGAGGACGATGTCGTTGACCCGACCCAGCACGATCACTCGCGTGCCCGCGTCGCAGAAGTTGCTGAGCTCGTCGAGCTGCTCGACCAGGATGTCGCGGTTGGCGGTCGCCTCGATGACGATGACGTTGGGCGTCGGCGCGTTGCGGTAGGCTTCGACCGCGGCGGCGGCGCCGCCCATGTTCTGCTTGACGTGGGTCTTGGCCATGCGCCGGTCGGCGACGGCGGTCTGAACGATCGCCGCGGTTTCCGGAGTCTCGCAAAACGCCTGGATCGAGACGCGCGGCACCGGGTCGATCTGCGGGATCGCCGCCGATCGCGGCGAAGGCGTCGGCTCGACCGAATCTACTGCCTGTGCGCGCATGATCAATCTCCGCCGCCGACCTGACCGATCGGCGTGATCTTGGTCTTCCAATCGGTGCCGGGGTCCTTGCCGTCGCGCACGTCGCCGATCGCCCTGAGCCGCATCGTGACGTCGCCGGGGCCGCTGGCGCGGCTCTCGGCGAGATCGCGCGGATCGGCGACCTGGGCGGCGAGCGTCGATTGCGTGGCGCAACCAAAGTTCTGGTACTCGGCGTTCTTCCACCCGTCGATCGTGCCGCCCGAGGCGAGGTCGGTCGGCCATTGGCCGCAATGGCCCTGCACCGTCGCCTTCAGGCCTTGGAACACCAACCTCACCGGCGCGGCGCGCGCCGGGTTGGCGTTGGGGTAGGAGCCGACCGCGACATAGCCGCGCAAGCCGGCGCCGGCCAGGGCGCGGCGGATCTCGTCGATCGCATGCGAATCCCGGCCGCGTTCGCTCGCCGGCGCGAGAATCGTAATCCGGCCGCTGCCGAATTCGGTGTAGCGCTGCGCGAAGGCGTGAATGTCGGCAATCGAGGCGTCGTCGAGCGCGCCGCCGACCGGATAGACGTCGAGGGCGGTCGGCGCCTCGGCGAGCACGATCGGAAAGCGGTCGTGATAGTCGCCGGGAGGAACCGAGTCGTTCGAAGCGTAGTTCACGCCGCAACCGGCGAGCGAAGCCGCCGCCGCGACGAGGAGCGCCGCAAAGCCGAGCGACCGGGCGAAACGGCGACGAGAAAGCGGCGACATCGGCAGGCTTTCTTTGACGAGGGACAGCATGGGCTTCGTGTCCGCGTTAGTCGGTGATGAAACCCACCCGGCCGGAATAGCCGGGCATCGGTTGCAAGGCGCCGGAGCTGGAGTAGATGCGGTTGACACGGCCGAGCAGCCAGGTCTGCGGGTCGCTGGCCTCGTTGAAGTTGGCGTCGGGCCGCACCACGTCCTTCGGATCGATCGCGTGGACGATGTAGGGCGTGACGATGATCAGCAGCTCGGTCTCCTGGCGCAGGTAGTCGCGCGAGCGGAACAGTTCGCCGAGCACCGGAATGTTCATCAAGCCGGGCACGCCGTTGATCGCCTGCTGCGACTGATCCGAGATCAGGCCGGCCGAGGCGATCGAGCCGCCCGACGGCAGTTCGACCGTCGTTTCGTTCTTGCGCGTGCGGAAGCCGGGGATCGACGTGTTGGCGATCGTCAACTGGTGCGAGGTGTCGATGTCGGTGACCTCGGTGCCGATGTGCAGTTGGATGCGGGCCTGCGACAGCACGATCGGGGTGAAGTTGAGGGTCACGCCGTAGGGCTGCTGGATGAAGCTCAGCGTGCAGGTGCCGTTGCTGCACGACTCGCCGTTGGGGATCGGGATCGTGCCGCCGGCGAGGAATTTGGCCGATTCGCCCGAGACGGCGGTGACCGTCGGCTCGGCGATGGTGCGCGCGACGCCCTGGCGTTCGAACGCCTGCAAGGTCGCCGAGATGTTCATGCCGGCGGTCACCCAGCCGAGCGTCGCCTCGGTCGCGCTCTGGGTGCCATTGACGGTGAACGGATTGACGGTCTCGAAGCCATTGGCGCCGGAGCTCGTCCCGCTCATGTTGATGCCGAGCTGCTTGACGATGTCGCGACGAATTTCGCTGATCGTCACGCGCAGGCTGATCTGGTCGAGGCCGCGGATCGTCAGCGAGTTGATCACCTTGCCGGTCAGCGGCGTGCCCGCCGTGCTGACGGAGAGCTGCATCGACGCGGCGGCGCTCGCGCCGCCCGCGGGCGCGGCCTGGCCGCCGCCCGAGGCGCCGCCCAACACCGAGGTGCCAACGAAGCCGCTGGCGATGTCGAGGGCCTTCTGCGCTTCGCCCGCCGAGGCGACGGTGCCCATCAGGATGATCGAATCGGCGACCGTCTTGACGGTGATGTCGTTGCCGGGCAGCGCGACGTTGAGCAACTCCTGCAACTCGCCGATGTCGCGCCCGACCGTCACCTCGATCGCCGCGATCTTGCGGCCGTCGGCGCCGAGGGCGAAGATCGTCGTCTGGCCGTTGGCGACCGCCGCGACGTAGAGGCGGCGCGCCGAGCGGACGACGGCGTTGGCGACCTTCGGATCGCCGATGAAGATTTCGGTCGCGTCCTGCGGCAGATCGACGATCACCGAGCGGCCGACGCCGAGCTGCAGCGTCTTCTTCGCCGCGCCGGCGGCGATTTCGTAGGAATTCGGCGAAGCGCCGTCGCCCGACAGCGCGACTTGCGGCGCGAAGGCGGCCAGCGCCGCCGCCAGGGCGACCGACGGCGCGATCAGGCGCGCGAAGCGGTGCGTTTCCATTCGTCGTGTCCCCGTCATGTCGAAGGCCATCGTCGCCTCGTCGTCACCGCGCCGCCGTCTGCGGCGCGCCGAACCGCACGATCGTCAGGTTCGTGTTGTTGGAGCCGTCGTCGCCGACCGTCTCGGCGGGGCCGGCGCTGTCGGCGAGGCTGCGCAGGACGAGATGAAGATTGGTGTTGCCCGCCTGCTGGGCAAGAATGACCTGCTCGGCCTGTTGCGGATCGAGCTCGAGGGTCGCGTTGGCGCCGACGACGACCTTCTTGCCATTCTCTTCCTGGACGTTCTGGCCGATCGCCAGCACTTTGACGTTGGTGAGAATCGTCTGGGCGCCGAGCACTTCGACGCCGCGCTCCTTGGTCGCCTGATCGTCGCGGAAGATCTTGACCACGTCGACGCGGTCATTCGGCAGAATGAAGCCGCCGGCGTAATCGTCGCCGGAATTGTCGACCTTGATCGCCACCGCGCGCATGCCGGAGGGCAGGATCGCCGACATGAAGCCGCTTCCGGCGCCCTTGACCAGCTTGTCGCGCCGCATCGGCTCGCCGCGCATGAAGGCGTCGCGCGTCAGCGAGCCCTTGACGTCCTCCATGACGTTGGGTCCGGACGATTTGACGATCATGTATTCGGAAATCGCCGCCTTCGGCCACGGCTGCCAGGTCACCGAGGCGTCGCCGATCGCCGTGCCCATCGGAATATCCTGGGCGGCGACAAGAACGTCGTCCATGTCGAGCTTGGGCGCCTGGACGACATGCTGCTGCGGCGACGGCGCCTGCGCGCTGTTGAACAGAACATAGGCGGCGCCGAAGGCGACGATGGTCGCGCCGAGCACGGCGATTTGCACTTTGTTCATGAAATCAGGCCCTTCCGCGCCTCAGAACGCTACGCAAGGGCAATATGGCCCGCCAATCGTCAAATTACGGTTAATCAGGCGTATCCAACTGATTAGCGAAACCTGAATATTGCTGCGCAACGTCACATGCCTGCGGCCGCACGCCAGATCTCGGTGTGCGGGTAGATCATCATGCCCGCCGCAGCGAGGGCGACGCCGTAGGGAACGCCGGTCTTGGAATCGTGCAGACGGGCGATCCAGGCGTGGCGCGACAGCCAGACCGGGAGAACGAAACGACGGCCGAGCAGAATGAAGATGGTCAACGCGCCGCCGTAGATCGCCGCCGAAAGACTGTAGTCGAGCAGCGCGCCCCAGCCGAGCCAAAGGGCGATCGCCGCCGCCAGCTTGGCGTCGCCGCCGCCGACCCAACCCTTGGCGAACATCGCAAACATCGCCGCCAGCACCGCCGCGCCGCAGGAGACATTAATCAGAATCGCCTGGGCGGGAAGCCCGACGGCGAACGCAAGGATGACATAGCCGATCGCCAGCGCCGCGCAGACGCGGTTGGGGATCGTCATTGTGACCACGTCCATCGACGCGGCCAGCGCCATGGCGGCGGGAAAGAAGAACACCGCCGCCGCAATAAGGATCGTCGCCGCCATGGTCCGCCTGTCGCAATTACGCCCGTCGCCTGCGGCGAACCCTAGCCGGCAAAGCTTGCCCGCCGGTTACTTCAGGGCGGAGCCGACCTCGGCGAACTCGCTGCTCATGCCGGTGCCGAGCGCCGACAAGGCGCCGATGAGGAAAACCGCAATCAGGGCGGTGATCAGCCCGTATTCGATCGCCGTCGCGCCGCATTCGTCGCTGGCGAACGTCCTGAGGAAAGCTTTCATGGCCGTGCTCGACCAGGGGAAGCTGAGATCGCGCGCCGAGCGTCCCTGGCTTTTCGCTGACGCGCGGCCAACAAGCTGTCGGCAGGCGCGCTGCCTCCCGCTTAAACGCGCAGCGACAATTGTAATTGTCGCCAGTATTGTTTCCAGCGCGGTTGGCGACCAGTTAAAGCGGTCGCCAACTGTGCCAGCCAAGGCCATTACTTGAGAGCGGATCCGACTTCGGCGAATTCGCTGCTGAGGTTGGTGCCCAGCGCAGCCAGGGCGCCGATGAGGAAGACGGCGATGAGAGAGGCGATGAGCGCATATTCGATCGCGGTGGCGCCCTCTTGATCGGAGAGGAACCTCGCAAATATTTTTGAGTTGAGCATAGGGAACCCCTGCTGCGTGACGCGGACCGGCGCACCCCGCGCGGCCTTGGCCGATCGGCAGCCTCGCGTGAGGAGATTTCGCTGTAGTAAATACGAAGCGAATAATTGATTTGTGTAACGCAAACTCACGCAGTCGTGATGCTCAGGTAGCGCCAAAGGTTGACGGACACTTAGCTGTAACAGTTAATGATGCTTTACAATCGACCTCGAGGCGAGGGCTGGGACTCGACGAGATCGAGCCAGGAGCGGCCGTCGCGATCCTCGACCTCGACAAGCCAGAGATCGGAGTCGAACGCGATCTCGCGCGTGATTCGCCGTTCTGTCTCCGCTGCGTCGACCCACTCTGCGGAATGCGCGCGCAGCCACAGGCGCTCGATTCCGCGTTCTCCCGATTCGGATTGCGGCGCCGGCTCATAGAGCGCCGCGCGACCGTCGAGACGGTCGACCTTGACCCAGATCGCGCCCGCCTCCGCCGCGCCGCGCCGGCGCAGAACCGCCGCCGCCCCTTCGACGGCGACCCGGCGCAGATAGGCGGCGACCCAGATGTCGGAACGCAGGCGCATTGGCTTTTAGCGTCCAGCGGCGCTCGCGACGGCGGTCAGCGCCTTGAGCAGGCGGGGCGAAACGTCGTTGGAGAGCGGCAGGCCGTGGGCGCGCTCGAAATCGCGCAGCGCCAGACTGGTCGCAGCGCTCTCTTCGCCGTCGGCCTTTACCACGTAACCGAGCTTGACCAGCGCCGCCTGCGCCACGGCGAGCCGCTTCTGCGTCTCCTGTTCGTCCTCGGCGCGCAAGACTTGAGCGATCGCGTCGCCTCCGCCCGCCGTCCCGGCGGCGGGTTGCGCCGGCCGGGCCGGAGGCGTCGGAACGGCCAATACTGCGGCCGTCTGGGCGGCGGTTGGCGGCGGCGAGGGCGCTCCCGCGATCGGGGCGCGCGCGAAGAACGGCGCCGGATGGCGCGCGTGCTGCAGCGCCAGCGCGTTGACGACGATGCCGACCAGCGCGGCGGTCAAAGCCGCCGCGGCATAGCCGCGCGCGGGCGCGGCGCCGAGGCGCCGGAGCCCCGCCGCGACGACGCCCAAGGCCTTGCGCCCGGCCGCCGGACGGCGCCGTCCGGCGAACGCCGGGTCAGGACGAAGTCGCGCTGACGCTTCAGGCAATTCTCTTCTCCTTGGCCGCGGGCGGGTCGACGCCGACGCCGCTCAGGCGCGCGACGGCTTCGAGCGGCGCCGGCGCTCCGGTCGTCGCGTCCGGCCGGCAGACGCGCGGCAGCCGCACCGTCACCCGGGTTCCGACGCCGGGGAGGCTCTCGACCTTGAGCGCGCCGCCGTGCAAGCCGACCAGGCCGCGCACCAGCGACAGACCGAGGCCTGCGCCTTCGAAGTTGCGATCGTAGGCGTTGCGCACCTGGAAGAACGGGTCGCCGAGCCGCGACAGGCTGTCGGCGGGAATGCCGAGGCCGGTGTCGGCGACGGAAATATGGATCGTGTCGCCGCGCGCCGAGGCGCCGACGGCCACGCGCCCGCCGCGGTCGGTGAATTTGATCGCGTTCGACAGCAGATTGAGCAGAATCTGGCGACAGGCGCGCTTGTCGGCGACGAGCTCGCCGACATCGGCGGCCAGCGCCCGCTCGAGCGTCACGCCGCCCGCTTCAGCCTTGAGCCGCACCATGTCGCAGCAGTCGGCGATCAGCGGCTCGAGCGCGAAAGGCTCCGGCAGAATGCGGAAGGCGCCGGCGGCGATCTTCGAGGTGTCGAGGATCAGATTGACCATCGACAACAGGTGGTCGGCCGAGGCGTGGATGATCTTGGCGTACTCGCGCTGCTTGGCCGGATCGCGCGGCGTGAGGTCGGCGTCGCTGAGGATCTGGGCGAAGCCGAGGATCGCGTTGAGCGGCGTGCGCAGCTCGTGGCTGACGTTGGCGAGCAGGCGGTCCTTCCAGGCGTTGGCGATCTCGGCCTCCGCCCGCGCCGCCACCAGCCGCTCGTCGGCGGCCTTGGCGGCGTTGACGTCGCGCACCACCGCCATGGTCGCCGCGCCGTCGGCGTCGCCGTCGAGGCGGCGCGCGCGCACTTCCGCCCAGCGGAACTGCGGCTCGGGCTCGCCGCAGGCGCGCACGCGCACGGTCGTCGTCGCCGCGCCGCCGCGCGCGGCGCGGTCGAGCGCGTCGAGATAGGCGGGTCGGTCGCCGATATGCACGAGATTGAAGAACCCGCGGCCGAGGAAACTCGCGGGGTCGTGGCCGAACAGCCCCGCCGCGTCCCCGCTGGCGGCAAGGACGCCGCCGCTGCGATCGTGACGCAGCACGAGATCGCCGATCGCGCCGGCGAGCGCCGCGTACCGTTCGGCGCCGCCGTGTTCGGCTCGTCGCCGCCCGCGGCGCGTGCGCGCCGCGGCGAAGAGATGCAGGCCCGCATAGGCGGTCGCCGGCGCCGCGAGGGCGACGAAGCCGAGGCCGCCGAGGGGCGTCGCGGCGTCGCCGAAACCCCAATTGGCCAGCACGGCGATCGCCAGCAGGAGCGCGATCGCCAACAGGCTGGCGAAACGCAGCAGCGACGCGGAATCGGCGATGGCCGCCTCGAGCGGCAGCAGCATCAGCCAGCCGACGCTCATTTCCGGCGACAGCCGGGCGCCGGCCACCACGACGCACGTCAATAGAGCCAGAGAGAACAGCGAAATGACCTGCGCCTCGACGAGATCGCCGGTGCGCGCGAGGCGGACGATCGCCGCCAGCGGCAACAGCAGCCAGACGAGCGCGCCGACGCGCCACAGCGGGTCCGCTCCGACCGCGGCGAGATAGCGCGGGACCAGAGCGGCGACGAGAACGACCGTCGCCAGCCGCGCGAAGATGAACAGCTCGTGGCGAGCGCGTTCGGTCGCGCTGACGCGAACGTCCGGATGGACGAGCGCCGCGACGCGTCGGCGCGCGCTGGCGAACGGAAACTCCAACCTCGGCCTCCGCGGACCTCAGGGGTCGACTCGACCCCGAACGGACGATCCCAGTCGCCGCTTAAATCAACGCTAAAGGGACCCGACGCATCGCGCGCGGAACGGGCTGCGCGACCGGAGGCGAACCCTTTGCCTCCCAACATGGTTGACGGCCAGTTAAGCCCGGAGCGCTTACCGCCCGGTTGCGGCGATCGCTCAAATGCTTCCGGATTCCGGCGCCGGAGCGCAACGCGATTTCGATACGCTTCATTCCGCCGTCCCAGCCGTCGACGGCGAGAGGGTTCGTCTCGATCCATGCGGTTCCTTCTGCGATCGGCGTTCTGGCTCGGCTTGACCTTCCACGCGATGCCGTGGGGCGACGCCAAGCTTTCTGACGCCCTGCCCGACGCGACGCCGGCGATCGTGAGCCTCGCCTCCGCCGGCGACGGCGCGGCCGGCGCGCTGGCCCGGGCCGCCCTGCGCGGCGCCCTCGACATCGACTCGCGCGAGTCGGCCAAGCCGCTGCGCGGTTCGCTCGACACCCTTTCGGCCGAGGACCGGGCGCCGCCCTGGCGCGGCCCGGCCGACCGCCACTCTTTCTGAGGCGGCCTGCCGGCGCTGCGGCGCGTCGCCACGCCGTCTCTATCCGCCGCCGGGGTGGCCTCCAGCGGGGGGGCGCGCTTATATAGCGTCCTGCAACCCTCTCCAGCCGAGCGCCGCACCCTGGCTACGATCGAAACCATCCGCGCTGATTTCGCCTTCCTCGACGATTGGGATGACCGCTACCGCTATCTGATCGAACTCGGCCATGCGCTGGAGCCGCTGCCCGCCGAGGCCCATAACGAGACGAATCGGGTGCGCGGCTGCGTCAGCCAGGTTTGGCTCGAATGCGAGGCGCGCCGCGACGCCGGCGGCGGCGGCAGGATCCTGCATTTCCGCGGCGACAGCGATTCCCACCTCGTGCGCGGGCTGGTGGCGATCGCCATCGCGCTCTATTCGGATCACACGCCGGAGGCGATTCTCGCCACCGACGCGCTGACGACGTTCCGCGAGCTGGGGCTCGAACAGCATCTGACGCCGCAACGCTCCAACGGCGTCCGGTCGATGATCGAGCGGATTCGCGCCGACGCCTACGCGCCAGCCTGAGCTCCGCTTCAATCCCGCCACGATCTTTGTCCGCCACGGCCGCAATCGGTCAACGATCCGTTAATCCAATCAGTTGAAACTTCGCTCGTTTCCGCGTCCGCCCTGGAACGCCCTGATGAGCGACAGCCTAGCGTCTTCCGGCGATTCGCCGCGCGTCGAGCCCACGTTCGAAGGGGAGTCGACGCCGACGGTCGATCCGCCGCGCCTCGAGCTCCTGCCCTATGCGCGCGCCGAGCGATCGCCGCGCTCCGGCCTTTCGAAATCGATCGTCTGGGCCTCGTCGATCGCCGCCGCCCTGGCGCTGGTCGCCGGCGTTTCGGCGGCGACGCTTTACGATCACGCGCGCGAGACAAGCCTGCTCGCGGCCAAGAGCGACGAGACGCGCGGCCTCGCCGAAACCATCAGGACGCTCAAGGACCGCATCGACGCGTTCGAGGCGACGCACAATCACGACGAAAGCGCCGAGGTGCGCAAGGTCGCCGCCGACCTGAAGAGCGCCAGCGCCGGCGGCCGCGAGCTTGCCGCCAGCCTCGGCCAGGTGAACGCGCGCCTCGACAAGCTCGAGCGCGACACCGGCGCGCGCCTCGACAAGCTCGCCGACCGCTTCGACCATGAGGCGGCCGGGAAGCTCGCGGACCTGTCGGGCAAGCTCGCCGACTTTTCGACCCGCCTCGACAAGCTCGAGAAGCGGCCGATCGCCGCCGCCGTCTCCGCGTCGTCCCCGCTGAGGCCGGTCGCCGCCCCGCCGGCCAAGCCCGTCTTCGCGCCGGGCGCGACGGTTTCCAACGAGACGACCGGCTCGATCGAGCGTCCGCCGCTGCGCGGCTATTGGCTGGTCGAGGCCGACGAGAGCTCGGCGGTGATCGACGGCCGCGACGGGCCCGAGCAGGTTGCCGTCGGCGACGTTTTGCCCGGAATCGGCCGCATCCAGCGCATCGAACGCCGCGGCCGCGATTGGGTGGTCGTCACCAGCGCCGGCGTTATCGCGGGCGATCAGCCGCCCTTCTGAGCGGCCCGGCGGACGCGCACGACCACGTCGACGCCGGCGATCTCGCAGCCGGGCGGCGGCAGCGGCAATGGCCCCAGCGCGATGTCGCGGTCGGAGATGTCGAGCAGCGCGCCCGTCTCCTCGACGAGGAAATGATGGTGCGGCGTCGGATTGGTGTCGAAGTAGGCGCGCGCCCCTTCGACCGCGATCTCGCGCAACAGCCCGGCCGCGGTGAACTGATGCAGGGTGTTGTAGACCGTCGCCAGCGACACCGGCAGTTTGGCCGCGCGCGCCTCTTCGAACAGCATCTCGGCGGTGAGATGGCGATTGCCGCGGCCGAACAACAGCCAGCCGAGCGCGATGCGTTGCCGCGTGGGGCGAAGCCTGGCTTGGCGCAGCTTGCCGCGCAGCGAATGGACCGGGCAGGCGCTCATGGCGGCGGCGCGGCGGGCGGTTGAGGCGAGCGGAACGGCGGGGGCGGACACGGCGGCTGTGTAGGTCCTGGAACAAACGCCCTTTTTTCGGCGAGCGGTCCGGCTTTATCACAAGCCGCGGCTTCCGTCAGCCGTAACATTCCGGGCGGCGCCGGCGCGGGTGACGGGCGTCGCGGAGCGCTTTCGAGACGGCTGCGCCTGTGTTACGAAGCGGCGGCGGCGGACCGAGCGCCGGGCGGTCGTCCGCCATCGCAAAGGAACACGAAAGAGCATGTCGGAACGGCGTTCGCAATTCGGCTTCGAGGACCTGCTGGCCTGCGGCCGCGGCGAATTGTTCGGAGCAGGCAACGCGCAACTGCCGCTGCCGCCGATGCTGATGTTCGACCGCATCGCCGAAATCCGCGAGGACGGCGGCGCGCATGGCAAGGGCGGCGTGCGGGCGGAGTTCGACATCAAGCCTGAGCTGTGGTTTTTCTCCTGTCATTTCAAGGGCGACCCCGTGATGCCGGGCTGCCTGGGGCTCGACGCCCTGTGGCAATTGACCGGCTTCTTTCTCGGCTGGCTCGATCTGCCGGGCCGCGGCCGGGCGCTCGGGGTCGGCGAGGTGAAGTTCATCGACCAGGTGCTGCCGACGATCAAGAAAGTGATCTACGGCGTCGACGTGAAGCGCGTCTTCAAGGGCAAGCTGATCCTCGGCGTCGCCGACGGCTGGCTGGAAGCGGACGGCAGACGCATTTACGAAGTCAAGGACATGCGCGTCGGCCTGTTTGGCGGCGCCGCGCCGAGCCACGCTTGAGTCGCGACGGGCGCAGCGGCGATGGTGGAGTGAGGCTATGAGGCGCGTCGTTGTCACCGGCATGGGCATCGTCTCGTCGATCGGCGCCAACGCCCAGGAGGTTCTGGCCAGCCTGCGCGAGGCGAAGTCGGGGATCACCCGGGCCGAGCGCTACGCCGAACTCGGTTTCCGCAGCCAGGTTCAAGGCGCGCCGACGGTCAAGCCCGAGGAAACGATCGACCGCCGCGCCATGCGCTTCCATGGCGGCGGCACCGCCTGGTGCCATGTTGCGATGGACCAGGCGATCCGGGATTCCGGGCTCGAAGCGGCGGAGATTTCCAACGAGCGCACCGGCATGATCATCGGCTCCGGCGGTCCGTCGACTCGGGCGATCGTCGAGGCGGCCGACATCGCCCGCGCCAAGGGTCCCAGGCGCGTCGGCCCCTATGCCGTGCCCAAATCGATGTGTTCGACCGCTTCGGCGACGCTGAGCACCTGGTTCAAGATCAAGGGCGTCGCCTATTCGATCTCGTCGGCCTGCGCGACCTCCAACCATTGCATCGGCGCGGCGACGGAACAGATCCTCATCGGCAAGCAGGACGTGATGTTCGCCGGCGGCTGCGAGGATCTCGATTGGACGCTTTCCGTGCTGTTCGACGCGATGGGCGCGATGTCGTCGGCCTATAACGCGACGCCGGAGCGCGCCTCGCGCGCCTACGACAAGAACCGCGACGGCTTCGTCATCTCGGGCGGCGCCGGCGTGCTGGTGCTGGAGGACTACGATCGCGCCAAGGCGCGCGGCGCGCGCGTCTACGGCGAGGTCGCCGGCTACGGCGCGACCTCCGACGGCGCCGACATGGTCGCGCCGTCGGGCGAGGGCGCGGCGCGCTGCATGCGGCAGGCGCTGGCGACGGTGAAGGTTCCGATCGACTACATCAATCCGCACGCAACCTCGACCCCGGTCGGCGACCAGAAGGAAATCGAGGCGATTCGCGCGGTGTTCGGCGCGGGCGACAAGTGCCCGCCGATCTCGGCGACCAAGTCGCTGACCGGCCATTCCCAGGGCGCGACCGGCGTCCACGAGGCAATCTATTCGCTGCTGATGATGCAGAACGGCTTCGTCTGCGAGAGCGCGCACATCGACGAGATCGATCCCGAATTCGCCGACATGCCGATCGCGCGGCGGCGGATCGACAATGTCGCCATCCGGGCGGCGCTGTCCAATTCGTTCGGCTTCGGCGGCGCCAACGCCACGTTGGTGTTCAAGCGCGTCGACGCCTGACGGTCAAGCAAGAGACGAGCGGGATGAAACCAGGCCTGATGAGCGGCAAGCGCGGCCTCGTGATGGGCGTCGCCAACGATCATTCGATCGCGTGGGGAATCGCCAAGGCGGCGGCGGCGCAAGGCGCCGAGCTCGCTTTCACCTACCAGGGCGAGGCGCTGGGCAAGCGGGTGATCCCGCTCGCCGAGAGCCTCGGGTCGAAATTGTCGCTGCCCTGCGACGTCGAGGACGTCGCCTCGCTCGACGCGGTCTTCGCCGCGCTCGCCGAGCGGTGGGGCGCGCTCGATTTCCTCGTCCATTGCATCGGCTTTTCCGACCGCAGCGAACTCAAGGGGCGCTACGCCGACACGACGCGCGAGAACTTCGTCCGCACCATGGTCATCTCGGCGTTCTCGTTCACCGAGATCGCCAGGCGCGCGGCGGCGCTGATGCCCGAGGGCGGCGCGATGCTGACGCTGACCTTCGGCGGCTCGACGCGAGTGATGCCGAACTACAACGTCATGGGCGTCGCCAAGGCGGCGCTGGAGGCGAGCGTGCGTTATCTCGCCGCCGACTTCGGTCCGGACGGCGTCCGCGTCAACGCGATCTCCGCCGGCCCGATCCGCACGCTGGCCGGCGCCGGCATCGCCGACGCGCGCTTCATGTTCAATTTCCAGCGCGAGCATTCGCCGCTGCGCCGCACGGTGACGATCGACGACGTCGGCGGCGCCGCCGTCTATCTGCTCAGCGATCTTTCCGCAGGCGTGACCGGCGAGACCCATTTCGTCGACGCCGGCTACAACATCATTTCGATGCCGCGTCCCCAAGACATCAAGAACGGCGGCTGAGCTGAACGTGGTTAACGGCCTCGCAACGGCTCGCCGCTAGTCTGCTGCGCGCCGATCAGCGAGGATCAGGGCCATGACGCGTTTCGCTTCAACCGCCCTGGATCGGCTCGCCGCGGCCGCAGCCGTCGCCCTCGTGCTTGCGTTCGCCGCCGCCCCCGCCGACGCCGCTCCGACGCGCCGGAGCCACGCCGCCGCGGTGGCTGCGGCGAGGAAGGCGGCGGCCGAGGCGGCGCTGAAGCAGCAGGCCGCCTTCCGCGCCTTCGTCGCCGGCCTGTGGCCGCTCGCCCAGGGCCGTGGCGTCTCGCGCGGCGCCTTCGACGCCGCCTTCGCGGGGGTCGGCTACGATCCGACGGTCGTCGCCCACACCACGTCCCAAGCGGAATTCGTCCAGCCGATCTGGGTCTATCTTGCGAACGCCGTGTCGGCGGAGCGAATCGCGCGCGGCCGCGCCAAGGCCGACGAGATGCGCCCCTGGCTCGCCAAGGCGCAACAGACCTACGGCGTCGATCCCGCGGCGCTGATGGGCGTCTGGGGGATGGAGAGCGAGTTCGGCGTCTTCACCGGCGGCGATTCGGTGATCCGGGCGCTCGCCAGCCTCGCCTTCGTCCATTACCAGGGCGACTATTTCCGCGACGAACTGATCGCCGCCTTGGCGATCCTCGAGGAAGGCGACATAAAGCCGCGCGACATGAAAGGCTCGTGGGCCGGCGCGATGGGCCAGACCCAGTTCATGCCGTCGAGCTTCCTGGCCTATGCCGTCGATTTCGAGGGCCACGGCCGCCGCGACATCTGGGCGAGCGCGCCCGACGCGATCGGTTCGACCGCCAATTTCCTCGCCAAGCACAACTGGATCGCCGGCGCGCCGTGGGGATTCGAAGTGCGGCTGCCCGACGGCTTCGCGCTGACCGCAGCCGATTGCTCGCGCTTCGCCCCGTTGTCGTCGTTCACCGCGCGCGGCGTGACGCGCGCCGACGGCGGCGCGCTGCCTGCCGACGGCGAAGCGGAATTGCTGATTCCGGCCGGGCTCAAAGGGCCGATCTTCCTGGTCACCGCCAATTTCCGCACGATCAAGAGCTACAACAATTCGACCGCCTACGCGCTCGGCGTCGCGCTGCTCGGCGACGCGGTGACCGGCCGCGGCGGGCTCAAGGCCGCCTGGCCAACCGGCGACAAGCCGCTCGCCGACAGAGACATTCGCGAGATGCAGCGCGCGCTCGCCAAGCGCGGCTTCGAGGTCGGCGAAGTCGACGGCCGGGTCGGCGACCGGCTGCAGTCGGCGCTGCGCGCCTATCAGGAATCGATCGGGGTCGCGCCCGACGGCTATCCGACCCTGTCGCTGCTGCGCCGGCTCGAGGGGCGCCGCTGAGGCGGGCTTGCGTCGACAGCCGGTTTTCCGCCAAAGTCGACCGCTAGCCTATGGATCCGGCCGTCGCGGCCGCGGGTTTCACCGATGCCGTTCGCCTTCGATCGCCGGTTGGTCACGCGCGCGCTGCGCCTTGCCGTCGTCGCCGCCGTCGGCGTCGCGATGGGCGCGCCGGAGGCGCCGGCGCAGGAGGGCGGGTTCGGCGGTTTCCTCCAGCAATTGTTCGGCGGCCCGCCGCAGAAGCCGCCCGAGGCCGCCGCCAAGCCGAAGAGGAAAGTGCGCGACTTCGTCCCGGCGACGAAAACCCGCGAGCCGGGCACGCCCGGCGGCGCGGCGGTGCAGCCGACCTTCTTCATCGACGTCATCGGCGACAGCCTCGCCTCTTTGACCGCCGGCGGCCTGACCGAGGCCTTCGCCGACAAGCCGGAGATCGCCGTCGCCGACAAGTCGAACGACGCTTCCGGCCTGGTGCGCGCCGACTATTACGACTGGCCGAAGGCCGCTCGCGATCTCGCCACCGGCGATAACCACATCGACTTCGTCGTCGTCATGGTCGGCATCAACGACATGCAGTCGATACGCGACGGCGCCGACAATCTCGATCCGTTGAGCGACCGCTGGAAGGCGGCCTATGTCGCCCGCATCGACGCTGTGCTCGAGCCGTTCCAGACCGCGCATATCCCGGTCGCCTGGGTCGGCATGCCGCCGATGCGCACCGACACGTTCAACGGCGGCATCGTCAAGCTCAACGAGATCGACCGGTCGGAGGTCGAGAAGCAGGGCGAGAAATACGTCGACATCTGGGACGCCTTCGCCGACCAGAACGGCCAGTACGACGCCAACGGCCCCAACGTCGACGGCCAGATCGTCAGGCTGCGCGGCCCCGACGGCATTCATTTCACCAAGGCCGGCGGACGCAAGGTCGCGCACTTTCTGGAAGCGGAAATCCGTCGCGTGTTCGACAAGGGCCGGCCGCAGAACGAGACCGCCGACCTGCCGCCCGACATCGAGCAGGCCGCCGGCGACATCAACGCCCAGATCCGCCGCGAGATGGGCGCCCCCGAGGAGCCGGGCGGGCCGGCGCTCGAGCCGCCCAAACCGCTCGCCGGGCCGATCCTGTCGTTGACCGGCCGGCCGCTTTCGCCCGGCGGCGCGCTCGCCTCTCCCGACGCGTCGCCGCCCGGCCAGACCGACCTGGTTGCTCGCGTGCTGAAGACCGGCGAGCCCGCCGACCCGCGCAACGGCCGGGCCGACGACTTCTCCTGGCCGCGGCTCTGAGCCGCAGTCGCGCTCCGGCGCGCTTGTTCGGTCTCGCGGCGCGTGTTAGGCGACGCGCCGAATGTTGAGCCCACGCGGCGAGGAGTTCAGGCGATGGCCGATGAGAACAACGGCGGAGCGGACGCGGCGTCGCCGCGCTTCTCGGTTGTTGCGCAATACGTCAAGGACTTCTCGTTCGAGAACCCGAACGCCCCGCGCAGCTTCAACACGCAGCCGCAATCCGGCCTGAGCCTGCAGGTCAACGTCAACGGCCGGCAGGTCGCCGCCAACGACTATGAGGTCGATCTGCTGCTCGAAGGCGGCGCGGGCGAGGGGCCAGGCGTGGTGTTCAAGTTCGAACTCCACTACGCCGGCGTGTTCCGCATCGAGAATGTCCCGCCCGAACAGGTCCAGGCGCTGGCGATGATCGAAGGGCCGCGGCTGCTGTTTCCGTTCGCGCGCCAGATCATCGCCGAGGCGGTGCGCAACGGCGGCTACCCGCCGCTCTATGTCGACCCGATCGACTTCCACCGCCTTTATCTGCAGCGGCTGCAGGCGGCCGGCGCCCCCGCCGCGGCGAACGCCTAACCGGCGCCGTCGCCCTTGGCCGGCGCGTAACGTCGCCAGATCGCCGATTCGCCCAGCGCTTCGACCAGGGCCGCGTGCGCCTGGCGTTCGGCCTCGCTCACGCGCCCAGGCAGCGGGACCGGCCGCGCGCGCCGCTCCGGCGCGCTCGGCCCGTCGGCGCGCGCCGTCTCGGCCGCCGCGAAGCTCAGCGAGCGCTGACGGCCGCCCGTCAACTCGCCGTAGACTTCGACCAGGATCTCGGCGTCCAGCAGCGCGCCGTGGCGGACGCGCTTCGAACGGTCGATGCGATAGCGGTCGCACAGCGCGTCGAGATTGTTGGGCGCGCCGGGATGCTTGCGGCGCGCCAGTGCGAGCGTGTCGATGACGCGATCGGCGGGGATCGGCGGCCGGCCGAGCAGCGCCAGTTCGGCATTGAGGAAGCGCATGTCGAATTCGGCGTTGTGGATGACCAGGCGGTCCTCGCCGACGAAGGCGAGGAAATCGTCGACCACCGCGGAAAACACCGGCTTGTCGGCGAGCGAGGCGGTCGAATGCCCATGGACGCGGAACGCTTCCTCGGGCACGTCGCGTTCGGGATTGATCAGGACGTGAAAAACCGCGCCGCTGGCGATCTGGTTGACGATCTCCACCGCGCCGATCTCGACCAGCCGATCGCCCTTGGCGGGATCGAGGCCGGTGGTTTCGGTGTCGAGGACGATTTCACGCATTGGTCGGCCTCCGGCCCGGAACGGCGGCGAGCGCGCGCAGCACGGCGGCGACCTGGGCGCGGGTCGCCGCGTAGGGGCCACGCGTATCGATCAGCCAATGGGCGCGGCGGCGCTTCTCGGCGTCGGGCGTCTGGCGGGCGAGAATCGCGGCGAGCTTTCCTTCCGTCATGCCGGGCCGCGACAGGGCGCGCGCGCGTTGCGCCTCGAGGCCGGCGCTCACGACCACGACGAGATCGACTGTCCTTTCGCCGCCGGTTTCGAACAGGAGCGGCACATCGACGACCGCGACGCGGCGGCCGGCCGCCGCCGCCGCGGCGAGAAAAGCCAGGCGTCGGCGCGCAACGTCGGGGTGGACGATCGCTTCCAGTCGCTCGAGCGCCGCCGGATTGCCGAGCGTCGCGGCGGCGAGCCTGACGCGATCGACTTCGCCGGCGACCCGCACGCCGGGAAAGGCCGCCTCGACGACATTGGATTCGTCGGAGCGGTAGAACGCGCGCACCGCCGCATCGGCGTCGAACACCGGCGCGCCGAGTTCGGCGAACATCTTCCCGACCGTCGATTTGCCCATCGCGATCGAGCCGGTGAGGCCGGCGACGATCACGTCCGGCCTTTTTCGCCCGCGCGCAGGTCGGCCTCGACCAGGGCGCGCAGCTCCGCCGTCACCTCGGGCGTCTTGCCGAACCAGCGGGCGAAGCCCGGCGCCGCCTGGCGCAGCAGCATGCCGAGCCCGCCGATCGCGACGCAGCCGCGCCGCCAGGCCGCTTCGACCAGCGCCGTCGCGAGCGGCACATAGACGACGTCGGCGACGACGGCTTCCGGTCGCAGCGCCGCCAGATTGACGTCGAGCGGCGGCTGACCGGCCATGCCGAGGATGGTCGCGTTGACCAGGAGGCCCGCCGGCGCAAGCAGCTGCGGCAAATCGTCCCAGGTCGCGGCGCGCACGGCCGGCGCGAAGCGCTCGGCGAGCGCAACAGCGCGCGCCGGGGTGCGGTTGACGATCGCAATGCGTTCGACGCCGCGCGAGACGAGTCCTTGGACGATCGCCCGCGCCACGCCGCCGGCGCCGAGCACGACGGCGCTGTCGACCCGCTCGCGCCAGCCCGGGGCTTCGGCGTCGAGACTCGCCAGGAAGCCGGCGACGTCGGTGTTGTCGCCCCACAACGCGCCGCCTTCGCGCCATAGGGTGTTGACGGCCCCGGTGGCGCGAGCCGAATCGGTCAGCCGATCGCAGGCGGCGAAGGCGGCTTCCTTGTGCGGCACCGTGACATTGGCTCCGACCAGGCCGTCGACCCCGATCGAGGCGGCGAAATCGGCGAAACCGAGCGGCGGCACGGCGAACCGCTCGTAGGCGCCCTCGAGGCGGTAGCGCGCCAGCCAATAGCCGTGGATTAGCGGCGATCGCGAATGGGCGACCGGCCAGCCGCAGACGCCGGCGCGACGGACGGCGCTCATAGCGCCAGCAGTCCAAGCCCGCGCAGGGCGGCGAGAAGTTTCAGCATCGGCAGCCCGAGTATGGTGGCGTGGTCGCCACAGATCGAAGCGAACAGATGCACGCCGAGACCTTCGATCTGGTAGGCCCCGACGCTCGCCAGGACGGCGGGTCCGGCAGTGTCGAGATAGCGGGCGATCTGCGCCGCGTCGAGGGCGCGCATCGTCATATCGGCGCTGTCGCTGTCCTCGGCGAGGATGGCGCCGTCGCGCGCCAGCGCAAAGGCCGACGTCAGCCGGTGCGCGCGGCCGCTCATCGCGGTCAGCGCTTCGGCCGCCGCGGCTCGGGTCGGCGCCTTGTGCATCGCCTGCCCCTCGAGGGTCAGCGTCTGGTCCGCGCCGAGCGTCAGCGCGCCAGATCGCCGCACGCTGACCGCCAGCGCCTTGGCGCGCGCCAGCGCCAGCGCGAGATCGGACGCGGCCGCGCCCTGTTCGGCCAGCCCCTGTTCGATCGCGCGCTCGTCGATGTCGGCAGGCTCGACCTGGAATGGCAGGCTGGCGGCGGCCAACAGAGCGCGCCGGCTCGCGCTCTTCGAGGCGAGGACGATCGGCGAGGCGCCTATCCACAGAGAGGGGGCGAGCATGGCGGTCCATTTCACCCGTGGGCGATGAACTTCTGTTTGTGTTCGCGGTAGAGATCGAGGATCGCCGCTGCGGTCTCTTCGATCGAGCGGCGCGAGACGTCAATGATCGGCCAGCTGCGCTCGCCGAACAAGCGCCGCGAATCGTTGACTTCGTTGGCGACCGCGACGCGATCAACATATTCGGTCTGAGAATTGGCCTGCAGCGCCAACAGTCGATTCTGGCGGATCTGGACGATGCGATCGGCCGAGGCCACCAGACCGACGATCAACGGCCGGCGCAGGTGGTCGAGCGCCGCCGGCAACGGCACGCCGGGCACCAGGGGGATATTGGCGGTGCGGTAGCCGCGGTTGGCGAGATAGATGCTCGTAGGCGTCTTCGAGGTGCGGCTGACGCCCAGCAGCACGATGTCGGCGCTCTCCAGAGTCTCCGGCAGTTGGCCGTCGTCGCACATCATGGTGAAGTTCAGCGCGTCGATGCGCCGAAAATATTCCGGGTTGAGCATGTGCTGGGCGCCGGCGCGCGGCGTCGAACTCTGGCCGAGATAGGACTGGAAGAGCGTCAGCACCGGGCCGAGCACCGACAGGCATGGCGAACCGGATTCTTCGCAGGCGGTTTCCAGCCGGCGCGACAGGTCGGGATCGACCAGCGTGAACAGGACGATGCCCGGGGCGTTGTCGATTTCAGCGATCACCCGATCGAGCTGGGCGCGGGTTCTCACCAGCGGGTAGACATGCTCGATCGAGGCGACGCCCTGATATTGCGCGGCCGCTGCGCGCGACGCGGCGATCAGGGTCTCGCCGGTCGAATCGGAGACGAGATGAAGATGAAAATAGCTGCGCCCCAACTCCGCCTCCGCTGACGACAAGCCCCCATATAACTCGGCGCGGCGGTTGTGGACAGCGGTGGAGAAACCCGGCGCCGACCGCGGCGCCGCACCCGGCCGGACGTTTGAGCCCCGGCCCCTCCACAGCCGACGCCGGGGCGCCGATCATGACGCTTGCGCGCGCCAAAGCGGGAAGTACGGGGACGACGGCGCGCCGTCCACATTCGCAATTCCGGCGGCCGCATTGAATCGGTTAACCTTTCATTAACCTTTCCCCAGCCCCCCGGCGACCGCCCTTGCGCCGCGCTCGCCCATTGGATTGGCCGCCCGCCGGTGGACAGAATTGCCCGCCCGCTTTCGGCCGGTAAAGAGAATCGAATCTAGAGAGTCAGAGTCTTGGATTCTCTTGGCGGGCGCGCTGGGAGAACGGCGCGGGCTTTGCCCTTGCGGTCTCGTCGTGGCACATTCGCCTCCGCCCATTTCCCAAGGATTGCGCCGCCAATGGCCTCGTTCGAGCTCTGGATCAAGGTCTTGCACATTATCGCCGTCATCTCGTGGATGGCGGCGATGCTCTATCTGCCACGACTGTTCGTCTATCACGCCGAGAGCGCGCCGAAATCGCCGATGTCCGAACAGTTCAAGGTGATGGAGCGGCGGTTGCTCAGAGGCATCGCGACGCCGGCGATGATCGCGGTGTGGTTAACCGGGCCGCTGCTGGCATGGCGAGAAGGCTACCTTCTGTCGCCGTGGCTGCACGCCAAAGTGGCGCTGGTGCTGGCTTTGACCGCCCTGCACGGCTTTTTCGCCGCCCAGCTGCGCGCCTTCGCCGAAGACCGCAACGCGCGTTCGCCGCGTTTCTACCGCATCGTCAACGAAGCGCCGACGGTGATCATGATCGTCGTCGTTTTCCTGGTGGTGATGAAGCCGTAGGCGCCGCGGCGGCCGAAATCGGGCCAGCAAATCAGCCGTTGAAAGATTCGTCGAAGCCGGCTAAACGGAGGCCCTCGCCTTCCCGGGCGTTTCCGTCGGCGCGCCGATCATCGCGATCCCGCCGACGCCGGCCGAAGCGGATACCCGCTTCGCCCCGGTTTTCGCGCCCGACCCTCCTCAGCCCTCGCCGAACCCTCCGAGGATCTTCCCAATGCGGGAAATCAAACTCCAAGACCTGAAGAAAAAATCCCCCACCGAACTGCTTGCCTTCGCCGAAGAGAACGAGGTCGAGAACGCCTCGATCATGCGCAAGCAAGAGCTGATGTTCGCCATCCTCAAGCAACTGGCGGCGCGCGAAGTCGAGATCATCGGCGAGGGGGTGATCGAAATCCTCCAGGACGGATTCGGCTTCCTGCGCTCGCCGGACGCCAACTATCTCGCCGGGCCGGACGACATTTATGTTTCGCCCTCGCAGATCCGCCGCCTCGGCCTGCGCACCGGCGACACGGTCGAAGGGGTGATTCGCAGCCCGAAAGAGGGCGAACGCTATTTCGCGCTGCTGAAATGCAACGCAATCAACTTCGAGGATCCGGAGAAGACGCGTCACAAGGTGCATTTCGACAACCTGACCCCGCTCTATCCCGACGAGCGGCTGAAGCTCGAGGTCGACGACCCGACCCGCAAGGACATGTCGGTGCGGGTGATCGATATCGTCTCGCCGATCGGCAAGGGCCAGCGCGCGCTGATCGTTTCGCCGCCGCGCACCGGCAAGACGGTGCTGTTGCAGAACATCGCCCAGTCGGTCACCGCCAACCACCCCGAATGCTTCCTGATCGTGCTGCTGATCGACGAGCGACCGGAGGAAGTCACCGACATGCAGCGGTCGGTCAAGGGCGAGGTCGTGTCCTCGACGTTCGACGAGCCGGCGGTGCGCCACGTCCAGGTCGCGGAAATGGTGATCGAGAAGGCCAAGCGCCTGGTCGAGCACGGCCGCGATGTCGTCATCCTGCTGGATTCGATCACCCGCCTCGGGCGCGCCTACAACACCGTGGTGCCGTCTTCGGGCAAGGTGCTGACCGGCGGCGTCGACGCCAACGCGCTGCAGCGGCCGAAGCGGTTCTTCGGCGCGGCGCGCAACATCGAGGAAGGCGGCTCGCTGACGATCATCGCCACCGCGCTGGTCGACACCGGCTCGCGCATGGACGAAGTGATCTTCGAAGAGTTCAAGGGCACCGGCAACTCGGAAATCATCCTCGATCGCAAGGTCAGCGACAAGCGCACCTTCCCGGCGATGGACATCACCCGCTCCGGCACGCGCAAGGAGGAGCTGCTGGTGCCGACCGACATTCTCAAGAAGATGTACGTGCTGCGCCGCATTCTCAATCCGATGGGCACCGTCGACGCGATCGAGTTCCTGCTCGGCAAGCTGCGCGAAACGAAGACCAACGCCAATTTCTTCGAATCGATGAACACCTGATCGGAAGGTCGTCGTGAGCGAAGCCGCCGCGGAGCAACTGAAAGGGCTGCGGGTCGAAATCGATCGGCTCGACGCGGCGATGCACGCGCTTCTGATCGAGCGCGGCCAGATCATCGATCGCCTGATCGACCTCAAGCATCGCCAGGGCGGCGGGTCGGCCTTCCGGCCGGCGCGCGAAGCGGCGATGATGCGGGCTTTGGTTGAGCGCCACCGCGGCCATCTGCCGCTCGACACCGTCGAGAGCATCTGGCGGGTGATCATCTCGACCTTCACCTATGTCCAGACGCCCTATGGGGTCCACGTCGACGCCTCGCGCGGCGACGCGGCGATGCGCGATTCGGCGCGCTTCCATTTCGGCTTCACCGTGCCCTGTCAGCCGCATTTGAGCGCGGCGGCGGTGATCGCGGCGGTGGCGACGGCGTCGGGCGATCTCGGCATGCTGGCGCTCGATCGCGGGCCGGCGGCGGGCGCCTGGTGGATGGCGCTGGCGCGTCCCGACGCGCCGAAGGTGATCGCGCGGTTGCCGTTCGTCGAGCGGCCCGACCATCCGGCCGGCATGCCGGTTCTGGTGATCGCCAAGCCGCTCGCCGACGGAGCGGCGCGCGACGTGGTGCTGGAGGCGGTGACGCTCGATCGCTGGCGCGGCGAATATCCGCAGGCGATCGCCGAACTCGGCGGCGAGATCGTCGGCAACGCCGCCGACGGCATGGGGCTGTCGCTGTTGATTGCGCGGCCCGGCGGACTGCGCGACGGTTCGGCGGCGGCGGCGCTCGCCGCGGCGGGAGCGGCCGACGCGCGCAGCCAGGAGATCGGGGCCCACGCCGCGCGCTTCGACGGCTCGAAGCTCAGGCCGCGCGGCTAGGGGATGGACGAGGGGACGATGTCGAGCACAGAGTCCGTGCGGCCGGAGCCGCGCGCCGAGGTCATGGCGATCGACGCCTATGTGCCGGGCAAGAGCGGCGTCGCCGGGCTGGCGAAGGTTCACAAGCTGTCGTCGAACGAGTCGCCGCTGGGCCCCTCGCCGCGCGCGATCGAGGCGTTCCGCGCCAACGCCGACGCGCTGGCGAGCTATCCCGATGGTTCGTCGCGGCGGCTGCGCGAGGCGATCGGCAGGCGGTTCGGCCTCGATCCCGAGCAGATCATCTGCGGCAACGGCTCCGACGAACTGATCAGCCTGCTGGCCCATGTCTATCTGCGTCCGGGCGACGAAGGGATCCACAGCCAGTACGGCTTCCTCGAATACCCGATCGCCATCCGCGCCGCCGGCGGCGTTGCGGTCGTCGCCGAAGAGACGGACGAGACCGCCAACGTCGACGCGATGCTGGCCAAGGTGACGGCGCGGACGAAGATCGTCTATCTCGCCAATCCGAACAATCCGACTGGCGCCTATCTGCCGTTTTCGCAAGTCAAGCGGCTGCATGCGGGCCTGCCGGCCAACGTGCTGCTGGCGCTCGACGCGGCCTACGCGGAATATGTCGCGCGCAACGACTACGCCGCCGGCGTCGAGTTGGTCTCGAGCAACGAAAACGTCGTGATGTTGCGCACGTTCTCGAAGATCTATGGCCTCGCCAACCTGCGCATCGGCTGGGCCTATGCGCCCGCGCGCGTCGTCGACGCGCTGAACCGGGTGCGCGGGCCGTTCAATCTGAACGGCGCGGCGATCGCGGCCGGCGCCGCGGCGATCGAGGACGCCGCCCATGTCGCCGCGGCGGCCGCGCACAACGCGCTCTGGCTGCCCTGGCTCGCCGAAGAGATCGGCAAACTGGGGGTTCGCGTGACGCCGAGCGTCGGCAATTTTCTGCTGCTGCATTTTCCGCGCACGCCGGGCAAGACCTCGGTCGAAGCCGACCGCTACCTCAGCGCGCGCGGCTTCGTCTTGCGCGCGGTCGGCGCCTATGGCCTACCCGACAGCCTGCGGATGTCGGTGGGAACCGAAGAGGCCAACCGCGGCGTGGTCGCGGCGCTCGAGGCGTTCATGGCGGGCGGCGGATCATGAGCGAACGCCTCGGTCCGCCGCTCGGCGCGCCGCTTTTCGACCGCCTTGCGTTGATCGGCGTCGGCCTGATCGGCTCGTCGATCGCCCGCGCCGCTCGGCGCAAGAACCTCGCGCGCGTCATCGCCATCGCCGACGCGTCCGCCGAAGCGCGCGCGCGCGCCGAGGCGCTGAAGCTCGGCGACGAGGTCTTCGCCGGCGCCGCGGAAGCGGCGGCCGGCGCCGATTTCGTCGTCCTCTGCGTGCCGGTCGGCGCCGACGAAGCGGTGGCGCGCGCGATCGCGCCGCAGTTGAAGCCGGGGGCGATCGTCTCCGACGTCGGTTCGGTCAAGGGCGCAGTGCTCGCCGCGGTGGCGCCGCATCTGCCCAAGGGCGTCGCGCTCGTCCCCGCTCATCCGGTCGCCGGCACGGAGCAGTCGGGCCCGGACGCGGGCTTTGCGACCTTGTTTGTCAACCGCTGGTGCATTCTGACCCCGCCGGATGGGGTCGATGCGACGGCAGTCGCCAAGGTGCGTGCGTTCTGGGAGGCGCTGGGCGCCAACGTCGAGACGATGGACGCCGCCCACCACGACCTGGTGCTGGCGATCACCAGCCACGTTCCCCATCTCATCGCCTACAACATTGTCGGCACGGCCTCCGATCTCGAAGAGACGACGCGCTCGGAGGTGATCAAGTTTTCCGCCGGCGGCTTCCGCGACTCCACCCGCATCGCCGCCTCCGACCCGACGATGTGGCGCGACGTCTTCCTCAACAACAAGGACGCGGTGCTGGAGGCGCTCGGCCGCTTCACCGAGGATCTGACCGCGCTGCAGCGGATGATCCGCCGCGGCGACGGGGACGGGCTGTTCGCCCTCTTCAGCCGCACCCGGGCGATCCGCCGCGCCATCGTCGAGCTCGGCCAGGAGACCGCTGCCCCGGACTTCGGCCGCCCTCACGGGGAGGACAACGGCAACGGCGGGAGCTGAGGCGGGCTCGCCGCCGCGCCGCTTCCACCAATCTCAGCCGCGCTCGCGCCTGATCCGCGCAGCGGCTTGACGGCGATGGCCCGGCGCGCCCCGCAGGAACCGATGGCGTCAAACTTTGGAATCGGAATGCCGTCCGCGTCGCCGCGCGACCTGTGGGTTTTCGGCTACGGCTCGCTGATGTGGCGGCCAGGCTTCGCCTATGTCGAACGCCATCGCGCGCTGCTGCGCGGCTGGCGGCGGCGGCTGTGCGTCTATTCGCACATCTATCGCGGCACGGCGGAGCGGCCGGGTCTGGTGCTCGGCCTCGATCGCGGCGGAGCGTGCCGCGGCGTGGCGTTCCGCATCGAGGCGGCGCTGGTCGAGGCGACGATCCGCTATCTGCGCGAGCGCGAATTGGTGACGGCGGTCTATCTCGAGCGGGTCGCGCCGGTGACGCTCGCCGACGGGCGGAGGGTTGCGGCGATCGCCTATTTCGCCGACCGCGCCCACGGCCAATACGCCGGGCCGATGCCGCGCGAGGCGCTGCTGAAGCTGGTCAGGCAAGGCGTCGGCCAGTCGGGCTCGAACGCCGAATACGTGCTCGCCACCCGCGACCACCTGCGCGGACTCGGCATCGTCGACGTCGAACTCGAATGGCTCGCCGATCAGTTGCGCGTCGCGTGAGGCGCGGCGGCGGCGAGGTCGTCGAGCGCGGCGCGCCGCTCGGCCGGCGTCTCGGCGAGGAGGTGGAGATGGAACTCCAGCCGTCCGGCGATCGGCGCCAGCGTCTGCGCCAGCCGGGCGACGACCGGTTCGGGGAAGGGGCCGGTGTCGGCGAGCGCGACGATGCGTCGCCTGCCGTCGGGGTCGGTCGCGACGGCGATCAGGGCCGCGTCGCAATAGGCCGGGCAGGCGCGCGCCTGGTAGACCGAGGCGATGTAGCGGCGGCCAGAGAGGCCGCGCCAGGCGCAGAAGCGCGGCGCCAGCGTCTCGTCGGCCAGCGCGGCGAGCGGTTCGGCGTCGGCTTCGGCGAAATAGGGCGCTGTCGGCGGCGCCGGCTCCGGCCATCCGTCGGCCGGGACGGACGACGCAGCGAAAACAGGCGAAACGACGTCGATGCCGAGGGTCGCCATCGGTTCCTCTCCGAGCGGGGAGGAACAAAACTAGAACAAAGGCGCAGATTCGTCAAGCGCCATGACGGGTGTGGGCGGCCAGGGACTCGTCGACCGTCGCCTGTCCCGCCGCCAGCACCGGCGCAAGGAGGGGGTCCTTGGCGACCGCCTGTGCGTTGAGCCGCGCGCAGGCCCCCTCGATTGCGCTTTCGAGTCGATCGATAAAGGCCTCGCGGTCGAGGCCGGGCGGAATCGGCGGCAGATATTCGATCACCGCCACGCCGGGGCGGCGGGTGGAGTTGCGCCGGCCCCAGTAGAGGCCGGTGTTGACCGCGACCGGCAGGCAGGGCGCATTGTTGCCGGCGTAGATCACCGCGACGCCGTATTTGTAGCGCGGCGCGGCGCCGGGGGGCCGGCGCGTACCCTCGGGATAGATCATGATCTGCCGACCGTCGCTGAGCACGACGCGCGCCTTGGCGACGATCTGTGTGAGGGCGGCGCGGCCATGCGAACGGTCGATGGCGATCTGACGCCCGCCGATCAGATAGAGCCCGAACAACGGGATCCACGTCAATTGGCGCTTGAAGATGATGGCGAAGTCGTGCGCGTGGCGAAGCAGCGCGAAGGTTTCGAGGAAAGACTGGTGTTTGGCGGCGAGAATGTAGCCGCCCTGTGGGACGTTCTCGACGCCACGAAATTCGACCTTGAGGCCGCAGAGCTTGTCGAGCAGCCACAGCGAGCTGCCGCTCCACAGCCGCGCCATGAAGAACACGCCGCGGCGGCCGAACAGGATCAGCGGCAGGCCGACGATCATCAGCACGATGATGTTGACGTAGAAGGCGACGTTGAAGGCGAGCGAGCGCAGCGCGGTCATGGCGGTCCGGGACGGCAAGAAAGGCGGGGGTTCAATGGAGCAGGCTGAGCTGGCGGAAGACGATGCGGCGCGACAGCGCGCCGGTCAGCATGGCGATCGCGCCGGCGACGACGGCGATCGCCGCGTAGCCGCTCAGGTCGAGGCGGAAGGCGCCGAACAGCGCCGCGATCTCGGCGCCGGCGGCGGTCCGCCGCGCGATCAGCGAAGCGAGCGCCGCGACGGCGAAGAAGAAGGCGGCGCCGCCGCCGCCGATCCCCGCCCCTTCGAAGCCGAGGCGGAGGAAATGCCGCTGGAACTGGCCGGCGATGTAGGAATCGGCGGCGCCGACGAAATGCAGCACCTCGACGATCTCGCGCGCGCCCGCCATCGCGCCGCGCGTGGCGAAGCCGACCGCGGTTCCCATCGCGACGATCATCAGCGCGAACAGGGCGGCGGCGAAGACGACGATCGCGCCCGCCATCACGTCGAGCCGCGACAGCCACAAGCGATGATCGTCGAGGCTCGCCGCCGGCGCCCCGGCGGCCAGTGCGGCGCGCAACGGCTCGAGGTCTTCGCGATGGCTCGGCTGCATGTGCACGACGATCAGCCGCGGGATCGGCAATTGGCCGAGGTCGACGCCGTCGCCGAGCCAGGGGGCGAGGATCGCCTCCGACTGCGCCTTGGAATAGGCGGTCGCGTCGGCGACGCCGGGCGCGCGCGAGGCGATCTCCGCCGCCGCGGCGACGAGGGCGTCGGCGTCCTCGCCGGCGCGCGGTTTGATCTGGATGGTGACGTCGCGCGAGACGTCGCCGCGCCACGATTGCGACGCCTCGGCGACCAGGATCGCCCCGCCGGCGGTCAGGCAGGCGAGGAAGGTGAGAATGGCGATCACCACCACCAGCGCGCGGCCGGCGATCGAGTCGGCCGGCACCAGCGGCATGTCGCGCTTGAGCTGCGAATCGGCGGGAATCGTCGGCGCCGCGTCGTTCATGCCGGTTCGCCCTCGAACACCCGCAATTGCCTGTCGCCGACGACCAGCCGGCGCGCGTAGCCGAACTGGTCCATCAGCGACAGGTCGTGGGTGGCGATCACCACCGCCGTGCCGGATTTGTGCAATTCGACGAACAGCCTGAGCAGCCGGCGGGCGAGGCTGGGGTCGACGTTGCCGGTCGGCTCGTCGGCCAGCAACAGCTCGGGGCGAACGATCAGCGCGCGGGCGATCGCCGCGCGCTGCTTCTCGCCGCCCGACAGCACCGGCGGCAGCGTGTTCATCTGGTCGCCGAGGCCGACCCAGCGCAGAAGCTCGACCACCTCGGCGCGATAGCCCGCCTCGTCGCGGCCCATCACGCGCAGCGGCAGGGCGACGTTCTCGTAGGTCGTCAGGTGGTCGAGCAGGCGGAAGTCCTGGAACACGACGCCGATCCGCCGCCTCAGCGCGGTGATCTGGTTCTTGCTGAGCGCCGCCGCATCCTCGCCGAAGATGTGGATCGTGCCGCGCGTCGGCTTCAGGCTGAGCAGCATCAGCTTGAGCATGGTCGTCTTGCCGGCGCCGGACGGGCCGGTGAGGAACTGGAAGCTCTGCGGCGCGATCGAAAAATTGAGGTCGCGCAGCACCTCCGGTCCGACGCCGTAGCGCAAACCGACATTGTCAAAGCGCAACAACGGCGACCCTCGCGCGATGGGGGCTTAACCCGGCCTTAACCATGAACGCGACCAAATGCCAAGCCTTCCCTGAGCGCGCTGAAACGAGCTGATTCGCCATGGTCGTCGTCTGCAGCACCTGCTCCGCTACATATCATATTCCCGACGAGATTCTCGGCGACGAGACCTGCCGCTTCCGCTGCGTGGGTTGCGGCCGCAGTTGGGACCTGGCGGCGCGGCCGACATTGGCCGGGTCGCTGGCGCCGATCCGCGGCGCCGCGGCGGCCTGGCGGACCATGGCCGAGGCGCCTTCGCCTCGCCGCCGTCTCGGCGCACGGGCGGGGCGTCTCGTCGCGCCGCTGGCTTTGATCGCCGCGCTCGCCGCCGCGATGGCGGCGGTTGCGGCGCGGGCGGCGGTCGTGGCCGCGCTTCCGGCGGCCGGGGGCGTCTATGCGGCGATCGGGCTGCCGGTCAATGGGGTGGGAATCGCGATCGCCGACGTCAGCGCCCGCCTCGGCGCCGGCGGCGACAAGTCGCTGCTGGCGATCGAGGGGACGCTGGTCAATTTGCGCGGAAGCGAGATCGCCGCGCCGCGGCTGCGCATCGCGCTGCGCGCCGCCGACGGCCGCGAACTCTACGTCTGGACGACGCGACCGCCCAAGAATCGGCTCGCTGCGGGCGAACGCGCGCCGTTTGTCGCCAGGCTCGCCGCGTCGCCGCCCGGCGTCGTCGACGCGCTGGTCAAATTCGCCGCGCCGGGCGATAAGGACTCCCTCGCCCCGGAGGGATGAGGGAAATGAGCGGCCCGCGCAAAGTCGAAGTCCTGTTCTCGGAAAAGGAGATCATCCAGCGCGTGGAGGGGATCGCCGCCGAGGTCGCGGCGGCGAAGCCGAAAGACCTGCTGGTGGTGGCGGTGCTCAAAGGCTCGTTCATGTTCGCCGCCGACCTGTTGCGCGCGATGCACCGCGTCGGACTCGAGCCGCAGGTCGAATTCTTCCACCTGTCGAGCTATCGCGAAGGCATGGTCTCCACGGGCACGGTGAGGATTCTGCGCGACATCGAATCTTCGGTGAAGGATCGCGACGTCGTGCTGGTCGACGACATCCTCGAATCCGGCCGGACGCTGGCCTTCGCCAAGGATCTGTTGGTCGCGCGCGGCGCGCGGCGGGTGCTGGTGTGCACGTTGCTGGAAAAGCGCGGCAAGCGCGAAGTGCCGATCAAGGCTGATTTCGTCGGCTTCGACTGCCCCGACGAATTCGTCGTCGGCTACGGCATGGACGTCGCCCATTCCTATCGCGAGTTGCCCTTCATCGGCCACGTCGTCACCGAGGCCGGCAAGCCGTGAGCCGGGCCGCGGCGAGGTTCGTCGCCCGCTATCAGAGCTTCGCCGAGCTTGGCGGCCCGGCTGATGGCGCGGCGCGGCTGACGGCGCTGCGCGCGGAGCTGGCCGCGCGCGGGCTCGCCGGCTTCGTCGTTCCGCGCGCCGACGAGCACCAGAACGAATACGTGCCGCCGGGCGCCGAGCGGCTCATGTGGCTGACCGGCTTCTCCGGATCGGCAGGCCTGGCGATCGCGCTCGCCGACCAGGCGGCGCTGTTCGTCGACGGCCGCTACACGCTGCAGGCGCCCGCCCAGGTCGACGGCGCGGTCTTCGCCGTCAAGCACGTCGTCAATGAGCCGCCCTCGGGCTGGATCGAGGCGAACCTCGGCGCAGGCGGGAAGCTCGGCTACGACCCGTGGCTGCACACGCCCGAATCGGTCGAGCGGCTGGCGAAAGCCTGCCGCGCCGCCGGCGGCGAACTGGCGGCGGTCGAGACGAACCCGATCGACGCGATCTGGAGCGACCGACCGGGCCCGCCGCTCACGCCGATTCGCATTCATCCCGATCGGCTCGCCGGCGAGCGCGTCGCCGCCAAGCTCAAACGGGTCGGCGCGGGGCTGAAGGACGCCGAGGGCCTCCTGGTCAGCGACGCCCACAATGTCGCCTGGCTGTTCAACATCCGCGGCGGCGACGTCGCCCATACGCCGCTGCCGCTCGCCTACGCCTATGCGCCGCGCGAAGGGCGGCCGACGCTGTTTGTCGACGGCCGCAAACTGAATGACGCGGTGCGCGCGCGGCTCGACCGTTTGGTCGACGTCGCGCCGCCGGATGCGCTGGTTTCCTTCGTGGCCGCGCTCGGCGCGGCGGGCGCGCGCGTCGTCTTCGACGCGGCGACCGCGCCGTCGCGGCTCGTCCAGACGCTCGAAGCGGCGGGCGGCAAGGCGATCGGCAAGGCCGATCCGATCACCCGGATGAAGGCGGTCAAGAACGCGGTCGAACTCGCCGGAACGCGCGCCGCCCATATTCGCGACGGCGCGGCGCTGTCGCGCTTTCTCGCCTGGTTCGACGCCGAGGCGCCGAAAGGCCGCCTCACCGAAATCGACGCGGCCGCGGCGCTCGAGACGTTTCGCCGCGAAACCGGCGCGCTGAGGGACGTGTCCTTCCCCACCATCGCCGCCGCCGGCCCGCACGCCGCGATCGCCCATTACCGGGTCAGCGAGGCGTCGAATCTCGGGATCGACCGCGGACTGTTCCTCATCGACAGCGGCGGCCAGTACGAGGACGGCACCACCGACATCACGCGCACGATCAGCGTCGGCCGGCCGAGCGCCGAATTGCGCGACCGCTTCACCCGCGTGCTCAAGGGCCACATCGCCATCGCGCGGGCGATCTTTCCGCGCGGGACGACCGGCGGCCAACTCGACACGTTGGCGCGCGAAGCCCTGTGGCGCGCCGGGCTCGATTTCGACCACGGAACGGGCCACGGCGTCGGCGTCTATCTCTCGGTCCACGAAGGTCCGCAGCGGCTGTCGAAGACCGATTCGACCGTGCTTGAGACCGGTATGATCATTTCCAACGAGCCGGGTTATTACGCGGCGGGGCGGTTCGGCATCCGCATCGAGAACCTCGTCGTCGTGCGCGAGGCGAAGATCGCCGGCGCCGACCGGCCGACGCTCGGCTTCGAGACGATTGCGTTCGCGCCGATCGATCTCAGGCTGGTCGAAAAGAAGCTGCTGACCCGCGACGAGATCGCCTGGCTCGACGCCTATCACGCCGAGACGCGCGCCAAGTTGTCGCCGCTGGTCGACGCGCCGACGCGCAAATGGCTCAAGG
>Ga0182016_10000572_pt1 | contig 46098 bp, 47 predicted proteins | sample 712S2MmetaG_FD_120491 | JGI IMG/M metagenome (GOLD analysis project Ga0182016, IMG submission 120491) | Permafrost microbial communities from Stordalen Mire, Sweden - 712S2M metaG | ecosystem: Environmental > Terrestrial > Soil > Wetlands > Permafrost | place: Sweden: Stordalen | collected...
ATTGGCGCCATATTGCGCGAGCCCGGCGGTGGCCGTGGCGATCCCGAGGACCACCGCGAAACCGACGCTGAGGCGGAGACGACTGAAGTTCACCTGGTATGCTTCTCCCGAACGAGTTTGTTCGCCGCTTGCCTGTGGCCGATGGCGGCGAACCGCAGAAGGTTATGCCAGCCACACTCGACCCCCTTGCCTCCGGTGGTATAATCGGAGGACTGTGAAATCGAAGATCCACCCCAAATGGTTTACTGACGCCAAGGTAACGTGTGCCTGCGGCTCCACGTTCACCACGGGCTCAACCATGCCGACGATCGGCGTCGAAGTTTGCTCCAGCTGCCACCCGCTCTATACGGGCCAGCAGAAGTTCCTCGATACGGCCGGCCGCGTCGAGAAGTTCAACCAGCGGGTTGCTCAGGCGCAAGTCAAGCAAGCCGAAGTCAAAGCGCGCAAGGCGAAAAAAGCAGCCGACGAAACGACTGCTGCTTCCGCTTAGCGAGGCAGGCATATCCCTTAGAGCGAGCCGTATAGCGGCTCGCTTTTTGTTTGCTCCCGCCGAACGCTGAAATACCCCATCATGCAATATAGCGACCGCCTAGAACCGCTCTCCCAACGATTCGATGAAATCGAAGCCGCGCTCGCCAACCCGGGCGGCACCTTCGATCAATCGCGCTTTACCGCGCTCATGAAAGAGCGCGCGCAGATCGAGGAGACGGTCAAGGCGTTCCGGGCCGTGCGCGATCTGCTGCGCGAGATCGAGGCGAACGAGGCGCTCGCTGCCGACGCGGGCGATCCCGAGCTCGCGGCGATGGCGCAAGATGAGCTCGAGAGTCTGCGCGCAAAGCGCAAGCCGCTCGAAGAGCATCTGCAAGAGCTGATGCTGCCGCGCGACCCCAACGACACGAAGGACATCTTCATCGAAGTGCGCGCCGGCGCGGGCGGCGACGAAGCGGGCATTTTTGCCGGCGATTTGCTGCGCATGTACACGCGCTACGCCGAGAACCACAAGATGCGCGTGGAACTGCTCTCCGAGAGCGAAAATGAGGCCGGCGGCTACAAAGAAGCCGTTATTGCGGTCAAAGGCGGCGAGCCGTACCGGTTTTTCAAGCACGAGAGCGGCGTCCACCGCGTGCAGCGCGTGCCGGTGACGGAATCGGCCGGCCGCGTCCATACCTCGACCGCAACCGTCGCCGTATTGCCGGAAGTCGACGAAGACGACACCGACGTCGAGATCAACTCGAAAGACCTCGAGATCGACACGTTCAAAGCGTCGGGCGCGGGCGGCCAGCACGTCAACAAGACCGAGTCGGCGATTCGCATCACGCACGTTCCCTCGGGCATCATCGTGTCGTGTTCGGAAGAGCGGTCGCAGTTGCAGAACCGCACGCGCGCGATGGATATGCTGCGCGCGCAACTGGCGGCGCGCAAACGGCGCGAAGCGGAAGAAGCGGTCGGGTCGCTGCGCCGCAGCCAAGTCGGCACCGGCGACCGCAGCGAAAAGATCCGCACCTACAACTATCCGCAAGACCGCATCACCGATCACCGCATCAACCAGAACTTCCAGAACATCAAAGCGATCCTCGACGGCGACATGGAGCGCATGGTGAACGAGCTGCAGCGCGACGAGCGGGCACGACTCTTGGCCGGAGAAACGTCGGCCGCATGACGGTCGCCGAGGCGCTGCGGGAGACCGGCCGGCGCCTCGAAGCGGTCGGCGGCACGGGCCGGCTCGACGCCGCGCTGTTGCTGGAATACGTCACCGACGAGCCGCGCGAGAGCTTCATCACGGCCGGCGAACGCGCGCTCACGCAGCCTGAAACGGCCGGCCTCGCGAAAGCGGTCGAGCGCCGGCTTGCGGGTACGCCGATTGCGTATATTACGGGCGAAGCGGGCTTTTTCGGGCGCACCTTCGCCGTTGACGAGCGCGTGCTCGTGCCGCGCCCCGAAACCGAGCATATCGTCGAAGCGGCGCTCGCCGCACTGCGCGCGCGCGGAACGACGCGCGGCAACATCGCCGACATCGGCACCGGCAGCGGCGCGATCGCGATCTCGCTCTCGGCGGAACTGCCCGATGCCTGGGTGTTCGGTACCGACATTTCGCACGGCGCGATCGACGTCGCGCGCCGGAACGCCGCGCGCAACAACGTCTTCCAATCGTGCACGTTCTTGCACGGCGATCTCGCGCTGCCGCTAGCGCGGTTTGCGCCCTTCGACGGGCTCGTAGCTAATCTGCCCTACGTGCCGACGGCCGCGATTCCGGCCGCGCCCGATCCGGTGGCGTTCGAGCCGGCGCTCGCGCTCGACGGCGGCCCCGATGGTTTGGCGCTCTACCGCCGCCTGATCGCAATGCTGCCGGCGCTGCTAGCGCCCGAGGCGCCGGTGTTCTTCGAGGCGGCGCCGGGGACGATCGAACCGCTGGCGGAGCTCGTTGCGACCGCCTTTCCTGGTGCTCGCCCTCACATCGGCGCCGACTACGCCGGCCTACATCGCTATCTTGCGTTCTCGCTCAAAGGCGGAACTTTGTAGGTCGGCGAAGCGAAGCAGTCCCTCATGGCGAAGTTTATCTTCTTCACCGGCGGCGTCGTGAGTTCGCTTGGAAAAGGGATAACTGCCGCATCGCTCGGCAGGCTCCTGAAGAGTCGCGGAATCAGCGTCTCGATCCAAAAGCTGGACCCGTATATCAACGTCGACGCGGGGACCATGAACCCGTATCAGCACGGTGAGGTTTTCGTCACCGACGACGGGGCCGAGACCGATCTCGATCTCGGGCACTACGAGCGTTTCATCGACGAGCCGCTCAGTCGCGACAACAACGTGACGACCGGGCAGATCTACAAGTCGGTGATCGAGAAAGAACGGCGCGGCGATTATCTCGGCGCGACGGTTCAAGTGATCCCGCACATCACGAACGAAATCAAAGCGCACATCACGCGCACCGCGCAAAACAGCGGCGCCGACGTGTGCATCGTGGAGGTCGGCGGGACGGTCGGCGATATCGAGTCGCTGCCGTTTCTCGAAGCGATCCGTCAGGTGCGGCATATCGTGGGCGACGAGAACGTGATGTTCGCGCACCTCACGCTGCTGCCGCATTTGGGCGCGGCCGACGAACTGAAGACGAAACCCACGCAGCACAGCGTGCGCGAACTGCGCTCGATCGGCATCTCGCCCGACGCGATCGTGCTGCGCACCGGCATGTCGAGCCCGGTCCCGATGGAACTCAAGGAGAAGATCGCGCTCTTCTGCGATGTCGCGGCGCAAAACGTCGTGCAGAACGGCGACGCCGCGACGATCTACCGCGTGCCGCTCAACCTCGAAGCCGAGGGCTTGGCCGAGATCGCGATCCGCAAGCTCAAGCTCACCGTACCGCACCCGCCGCAGCTCGAAGAGTGGGCGAAGATCGTCGAGCGCATCGAGAACCCGAAGCTGCGCGTGAAGATCGCGCTGGTCGGGAAGTACGTGGAGCTCAAAGACGCCTACATCTCGATCAGCGAAGCGATCAACCACGCGGGCATTTTCCACGATGCGCTGGTCGAGGTCGTGCGCGTCGATAGCGAGCGCATCGAGCGCGAAGGCCTCGCCGGGCTCGAAGGCATCCACGGTATGCTCGTCGCGCCGGGCTTCGGCGCGCGCGGCGTCAACGGCAAGCTCATGGCGATCCAGTATGCGCGCGAGAACAAGATCCCGTTCCTCGGCATCTGCTTCGGCATGCAGCTCGCGTGCGTCGAGTTTGCGCGCAACGTATGCGGTCTCGCCGATGCGAACACGAGCGAAGTGAGCGAGACGACGACGAACGCCGTCATCGATTTCTTGCCCGATCAGCGCAACATCGATCTCAAGGGCGGCACGATGCGCCTGGGCGCCTACGACTGCACGCTCGAACCCGATACGCTCGCTGCCGCCGCGTACGGCGAACTGCACGTCAGCGAACGCCACCGGCACCGCTACGAGTTCAACGATAAGTACAAGGCGCTCTTCGAAGAGCACCGGATGCGTTTTTCCGGTCACCATCAATCCGGCCGCACGACGCTGGTCGAACTGATCGAGCTGCCGCAGAGCATGCATCCGTGGTTCGTCGGCACGCAGGCTCATCCGGAGTACAAGTCGCGGCCGAACCGGCCGTCCCCGCTCTATCGGGACTTCATCGCCGCGGCACTCGATCACGCGGCGGTGGGGAGCGAGAGCGCCGGGACGGGCGCGCTCGTACGTCGCTGACCCACGAACAACTTACCGTCGTCGTCCTGACGAGGAACGAGGCGCCGCGTTTGGCGCGGACGCTGGCACGCGTTCCGGCGGACGCGCGCGTATTCGTCCTCGATGCCGAGTCGACCGACGCGACGCCGGCCGTGGCGCAAACGTGTGGCGCCGCAGTGGAAGTGCGTGCGTGGACGGGGTATGTCGATGCGCGCCGCTACGCGCTCGGCCGCGTTACGACGCCGTATGCCTTCATGCTCGATGCCGATGAGTTGCTGAGCGACGACCTCGTCGCGGCGCTGGGCGGCGATCTTTCGCGTTGCGACGGCTATCGCGTGCGGCGCGTGACGATGCTCGCCGGCCGCGCGGTGCGCGCCGCCGGCTGGTCGGCAGAACGGTTGGTGCGCTGCTTTCGCACCGACCGTGCGCAGGTTGTTGCCGACAGCGTCGGCGGCGGCGCCGATCTGCACGAACGGTGGCTCGTGGATGGCACGATCGGCGATTTGCCCGGCATGATCGTCCACGATTCGTATCCGACGGTCGCATCGTATCGCGAGCGCTTCGCACGGTATACACGCATCGAGGCGGCGGCGCTGCGCGGTTCGCCGCCGGCCTGCGCGGTTGCGCTCGGCATGCTGCCGCTACGCTTCGGCTGGCGCTGGGTGCGCTACGGCGCGTGGCGCGACGGCTGGCGCGGCGTGTTCGTGGCCTGGTATTCCGCGCTCTATCCGCTGGCGGTGCAGTGGCGCGCGCTCAAGGTGGCGCGATGACGACGGTTGCGTTCGATGCGCGCGAGACCTCGCACATGTCGGCGGGCGTGCTGAACTATTCGCGCAAGCTGCGCGAATGGATGCCGCGCGTCGCGCCGGATGTGGAACTGCGCTTCGTTGGCCGCGGTGATAACTTCGATCTGGCCGAACAGATCGGCTTGCCGCTGGCGATCGCGCGTTCGGGCGCGCAGCTCGCGCACTTCCCGACGCTCTTCGTTCCGCGCTTCGTGCCGGGCGCGTATATCGTCACCGTCCACGATCTGATCGACCTGCACTATCCGCAATTCGTCAAGCCGCAAGTGGCGCCGTACGTGCGCACGTTCGTCGGCCCCGTGCTGCGCGGTGCGCGCATCGTCATCACCGACGACGAGGCGACGGTCGACGATCTCGAGCGCTTCCTCGGCATCGATCCGCAGCGCGTGCGGGTCATCGCGCTCGGCAACGACGATTCGATCGAAGCGCCCGCGCCGATCGAGCGCGCGCGGCCGTATCTGCTCTATATCGGCAATCGCCGGCCGCACAAGAACCTCGCGACGCTCGTCCGTGCCTGGTCGGAACTGCCGGCGGAGCGGGCGGTGGATCTCGTGCTCAGCGGTACGCCCGAGGAAGCCTTGCGCTCCACGCGCGGCCCGGGCGAGATGGTGTTTCTCGGCGAGCAAAGCGACGAGCAGCTGCGGCGCTGGTACGCGGGCGCTGCGGCCTACGCGCATCCCGCCCTGCGCGAAGGCTTCGGGCTGCCGTTGCTCGAGGCGATGCGCAACGGCGCGCCCGTCGTTGCGACGCACGATGCAATCCCGCGCGTTCTTGCGGCGCACGCTATCCTCGTCGATGCGTACGACGTGGCCGCGTGGCGCGCGGCCTTCACGGCGCTGCTCGACGATCCCGTGGCGGCGCGCGCAGCGGCGCAGGCAGCGCGCGAAGCGACGCGCGATTTGACGTGGGAACGCACGACGCGCCTTACTGCGGCCGTTTACGGCGAAGTCGCCGGATGATCGACGTCGCGCTCGACGCGCGCATCACGCCGCGCATGTCGGCGGGCGTGCGCTCGTACGTGCACGCCCTGCTCGACGGGTTGCCGCGCGTCGCGCCGGATATTCGCCTGCATCCCGTCGGACACGGTCTGAATTTCGGGCTCGACGAGCAAATCGCGCTGCCCGCCGAAATCGCGCGCCTCAAACCGGCCCTCACGCACTATCCGACGATCTTCGCCCCGTTGCGGCGACGCAAACCCTACGTTGCGATGGTCCACGACCTGACCCACCTGCAGTACCCGCAGTTTTTTGGCTACGGCACCGCGCTGTTCTACGAAGCGGTCGCGACGCCGATGCTGCGCGGCGCCGAATTGCTGCTCATGAGCGACGAGCGCACGGCCGCGGCCTGCGTGACCCTGTTGCGCGTCGAGCGCGAGCGCTGCCGCGTGGTACCGCTCGGTTACGATCCCGCGCCGTTCGCGGCGCCCGAAACGCCGCCCGCGGCACGCCCGTTCATCCTGTATGCCGGCAACCACCGTCCGCACAAGAATCTCGGCGTGCTTTATGAGGCGTGGGTAGGGTTGCCCGCGGCGATCGCGCTCGATCTCGTGATCACCGGACCCGACGATCCCGCGGTGCGCAAGCGCTACCTGCGCCCGGGCAGCGAGTTGCGCTTCGCGGGCACGTTGAGCGAACCCGAACTCGTCGCCGCGTACCGCACGGCAAGTGCGTACGTGCATCCGGCGCTCGTCGAGGGGTTTGGGCTGCCGATGCTCGAGGCAACCGTGGCCGGTACGCCCGTGATCGCCAGCACGGGCGCACTGCCGTCGATTCTCGCTCCCTTCGCTTCCACGTTTGCGCCGCACGACACGCTGGCGCTGCGGGCGACGCTGACCGATCTCTATGCGAATCCGGCATCGTACCGCCGGCGCGCGGCCGAGGGTAGCGTTGCCATGCGCGCGTATACTTGGGACCGGTTTGCGGCCGCCACGGCCGCGGTGTATCGCGAGGTCGCTGATGGTTCTAGCCGGGTGTAAATGGGGTGCCGCGTTCGCGGCGTGCCTGCTGCTCTGCGCGTCGCCGCTGCTGGCCGCCCAGAAGCCCGTGCCGCACAAGAAATTGCCGCGCTTGTCGTCGATTGCGATCGCGGTCAACGGCGATGAGCTGCCGCTCGATCCCGCGCCCCGCATCGTCGGCAAAGGCGGCGGCCGGCTGGTCGTGCCGGTGGTGCGTATCTACAGTGCGCTCGGCATCGCCATTTCGCGCAGGGGGAACGCTATCACGGCCAGCGCGCCCGGCAAACGCATCGTGCTGACCATCGGCAGTTCTCGGGCGATCATCGACGGACGTTCCGTGACGATGGAAGTGCCGGCCATGACGATTGATGCCGCCACGTACGTGCCGCTGCGTTTCGTCGCTGAGTCGCTCGGCGCGCAAGCAACGTTCAACCGGCATGCCAATCGCGTCGAGGTCGTCTCGTCGCTGGTCGGCCGCAATCCGGCGCTCGAACAGCCTGGGGTCGACGGCGCATCGCAGGTTGTCGGCAGCGTAAACGCAGTCGACCTGAACTCATCGCCGCAGTCGCTTACGGTTGAGCGCGGCCCGAACGTGCGCACGGTTGCGATCAGCTCCGATGCGAAGATTGAATTACAGGACGTCGTTGCGCGCACGAGCACGCCGGGTCAGTTGATCGACGTGCACGTGGGCGACGCGGTGAGCGTGTTCGTGCTGCACGACGGCCGCGTCGCCTCGGTGATCGTGCGCTACGCCTCGCGCATCGGCACGATCGCCGCGGTGTCGCCCAGCCAGTTCGTGCTAAACACCGGGTTCATCGTGACGCCGGATAAATCCACGACGATTTCGCTCAACGCGGAGCCTGCAACGTTCGGCGACTTAAAGCCGGGCGATGCCGTAGTCGTGCGGCTCAATCCGGATACGAACGAGAAGCGGCAGATCATCGTGTCGCGCGCGGTTACGGCCACCGCTGCGCCGGCGGGTCCGGTGACGATCGAGTCGTTCAAGTTCGATGCGCAGCACGCGCTCCGCGCCGGCGATGCGTTCAACGTGACCATGCACGGCACGCCGGCGGGGCGCGCGACGTTCGATATCGGGACCTATCTCACCGGATTACCGCTGACGGAATCGCCGCCCGGCGTCTACGCGGCACGCTACGTGATTCCACCGAATGTCAGCTTCGGTCAGACGCCCGTGTACGGTCACCTCGCGGCCGGCGGCGTGCAAGCCCCGCGCGCCGAAGCGCCGGGACTGTTGGCCGTGTCGAGCACGCCGCCGCAGATCGTCGACATCGCGCCGCTCAACGGCCAGAGCGTGAACAACGACCGGCCCTCGATCTACGCCACGTTCCGCGCACCGGCCGGGGTGGGCATAAACCCCTCGAGTGCGATCATTACCGTCAACGGCCTCGACGTGACGCCGTCCGCAACGCGCACCGATCAGTTCATCACCTACAGCCCATCCGTTGCGCTCGGTGACGGGCCCATCGCGGTGCAAGTACGCGTTGCCGATCAAGCCGGTAATCTGCAGACGCGCAGCTGGTCGTTCACGATTCACGCGCATTGAAACGTTTCGTCTGCGTGCTGCTGCTCGCGTTCGCGGTTGCTGGATGCGGGAACCTCGATGAGAGCGGCACGCCGGAACTGGTGATGGCGCGCGTCAAGGACGCGGTCAACCTCGACCCCTCGCACGCAACCGAAGGCCAGTCGCTCAACGTCGCCTCGGAAATCATGGAAGGCCTGGTCATGTTCCGGCCCGGCACGTTCGACGTGATGGGTTCGCTTGCGACGTCGTGGTTCACGAGCAAAGACGGCACGCGCTGGACGTTCAAGCTGCGCCCGAACGCAAAGTTCTCCGACGGCACGCCGGCCGACGCGGCGGCGGTGAAGTTCAACTTCGACCGCTGGCGGTTGCAGCACGATCCGTATCACGGCGCGTTCTCGTACGCCTACTGGGTCTCGGAGTTCGGCGGCTTTTCCGACGATCCGAAAAACCCGGGCGTCGTGAAAGACGTGATCGTCGATTCGCCGCTACAGGTAACGTTCGTGCTGAACGGGCCGTCGGGCACGTTTCTGCGCAACGTCGCGATGCAATCGTTCCTGATCGGTTCGCCCACGGCGATCAAGCACGATTCGCTCGCCTTCGAACAGCATCCGATCGGCAGCGGACCCTACGTGCTGCGCGAGTGGCTGCGCGACGATCACATCACGCTCGACGTCAATCCCACCTACAGCGGCCCCGCGCATCGGGCGCGAATCCAGACGGTCGTGATTCGCGACATTCCGGATCAAGCGACGAGCGTGCTCTCGATCGAAAAGGGCGAACTCTCGATGCTTACCGACGTGCGTTCCGACGATGCGGCGATGCTGGGCGCGGAACGCGACATCAAGATCGTGCGCCAGCCGTCGAATAACCTCGCCTACATCGCAATGAACGTCGAGAAGAAGCCGTTCGACAACGTGCTCGTACGGCGCGCCGTCGCGCAGGCGATCGACATCCCGGCAATTCTCAAGGCGCTCTACGGTCCGGGTACGATCCCCGGCGACAACTGGACGCCGCCAGGCATGCTCGGCGAAAACCCGCGCGTGAAGATCTGGCCGCACGACGTTACGGCGGCGAAAGCGCTACTCGCGCAAGCGGGCCTCCCGCACGGCTTCGCGACGACGCTCTATCTGCCGACGACGCCGCGCCCGTACATGCCCGATCCGCAGCGCTTGGCCGAAGCCATTCAGGCCGACCTCAAAGACGCCGGAATCATCGTGACGCTCGAGCCGCTCGAGTTCGGCGTGTTCTTGAGCAAGGTGCAGAACGGCGAACACCCGATGTGCCTGATCGGCTGGAGCGGCGATAACGGCGATCCGGATAACTTCTACTATCCGCTGCTCGATCAAGACTCGGCCGTGAAGCCGTTCGCGCAGAACTACGCGTTTTGGCGCGACCCGACGTTCCATAAATTGATGCTTGCGGGACAGCGCTCGGCGGACGATAACGTGCGCCGCGGGATCTATCAGCAAGCCGCACAACTCGTGCACGATCAGGTGCCGGCGATTCCGCTCTTGCACACGCCGGTGCCGATTGCGCTGCGCACGTCGCTGCGCGGTTTTGTCGCGAGCCCGGATACCGAATATCACTTCGAACTGATGACGACGGGGACGTAATGCACGAAGACTGTCTATTTTGCAAGATCGTCCGCAAGGACATCAACGCCAAAGAAGTGCTGCGCGACGAACACGTCGTCGCCTTCCACGACCTCAACCCGCAAGCGCCCACACATGTGCTCGTCATCCCAACCGTGCATGCCGAGCATCTCTCGGAGTTCGCCGCGCAAGGCAACGCCGCGGCAGCCGACCGCCTGCTCTCAGCCGCCGCCGAGATCGGCAAGCAGTTCGGTCCGAACGGCTACCGGGTGGTGATCAACGAGGGCCGCGACGCCGGCCAGTCCGTTTTCCACCTCCACGCCCACGTTCTCGCCGGCCGCCCCCTGGGGTGGCCGCCGGGCTAGCCGGTCCCCCCGCCCGTTTGACCTTCGGGCGGTTCCCTGGTAGAGTTGGTCGTTGGGCCGTCTTGGATGGTCCGGAATGACGGCGTTCGCGCCGGACGAAGGGAGGGTTGTTCGTGGAAGTACGCATTGCACCGGGAGAGACCATCGAGAGCGCGTTGCGCCGATTCAAAAAAGCCACGCAGAAGGCCGGCGTTCTCGCCGAAGCCCGTAAGCACGAGCACTACGAAAAACCTAGCGTCCGACGCAAGAAGAAATCCGCCGCCGCCCGGAAACGCCGAGCGTAAGAACAGCCCGAAGGCGTCTCCCCCCGAGACGCCTTCCTGATTTAGGAACGAACGACAATGGCAGTCAAAGACCAGATTACCGCAGATCTCAAAGAAGCGATGAAGGCGCGCGACCAGGTGCGCCTCGATACGCTGCGCAGCGTCATCTCGGCGTTCACCTACAAGCGCGTTGAGGCGGGTCACGATCCGACCGACGACGAGCAGATGGCGCTCTTGCAGAAGCTGGTCAAACAGCGCAATGACTCGATTACCGAGTTCGGCAAAGCCGGGCGGATCGAACTGGTCGAAAAAGAGACCCGCGAGCGCGACATTCTGCAGAAGTACTTGCCGGAGCAAAAGTCGCCCGACGAAGTCCGCGCCATCGTGCGCGAGGCGATCGAGAAGATCCCGGCCGACGGCCGCAATCAGGGCGCGGCGATGAAGGTCGTCATGCCGCTGCTCAAGGGCCTGGCCGACGGTAACGTCGTGCGCCAGATCGTCACCGAGGAGTTGGCAAAGGCGTAACCTTCCCCGGGCGGAACGGTAGATTATACCGTGTTTGCCGACCTTTTGCGTCTAGCGGCCGACCCGACGATTAGCGGCGTCCTACTCGCCGTCGGCTTCCTTGGTCTATTGCTCGAAATGCAGACGCTGCATCTCGTCGCCGGGCTCGTCGGCGCGGCGGCGTTCGCGCTGTTTTTCGGCAGCCACGTGTTCGTCGGCGCATCCGACAGTCTCACCGTGTGTCTTGCCGTTCTCGGCATCTCCGGCGTGTTGCTGGAGCTGCACGTGCTGCCGGGGCACGGCGTTCCCGGTATCTTGGGCACGCTGGCGCTGTTCTCGGCAATCGTGCTAGCCTTCGGCCTGCCGTTCGAGGTCGTCACGGCGCAGTCGCTGGCGATCGCGATCGTGCTGACGGCCGTCACGTTCTTTTTTGCAGCGCGCGTGTTTCCGCAGAACGCGTTCATGCAGCGGCTCGCGTTCACCGGCGTGCAAGGCAAGGATTACGTCGCCGCACCCGACCGCCGAGCGCTGATCGGCGCCGCCGGTTTTGCAACGTCGTATCTGCGTCCGGCGGGCTACGCCGCCATCAACGGTCAGAAAGTCGACGTGCTCACCGAAGGTGAGTTCGTTGCAGCCGGTACGCCCATTGTGGTCACCCGAGTTGAAGGGGCGCGCATTTTCGTGCGCCCGAGGAGCGAACCCATGCCTAAGAGTTGGAAACGCACGTGATCGGAATCGCCTCGTTCTTTGCGCTCGGCGTCATCGTCGTCATCTTCGTTGTCGTCGTCTTGCTGCTGTATTACTTTCCGCTGGGACTCTGGATTCGCACGCTCGCCGCCGGCGTGCCGCTCTCGATCGGCGCCCTGATCCGCATGCGCGTGATCGGCGTACCGGCCGGCGTGATCGTAGCGAATCTCGTTCGCTCGCGGAAGGCCGGCTTGAACCTCACCGTCGATCAACTGCAGTCGCACGTGCTCTCGGGCGGTAACGTCGAGAACGTCACCCTGGCGATGATCGCCGCACAGCGCGCGCAGATTCCGCTGGAATGGCAGCGCGCCGCCGCGATCGACCTCGCCGGGCGCAACGTGCTCGAAGCGCTGCAAACCTCGGTCACGCCGAAAGTCATCGAAACGCCGACGTTCCAAGGCGTCGCGCAGAACGGCATTCAGCTCAACGTCAAGGCGCGCATCACGGTGCGCAGCAACCTCGACCGCTACGTCGGCGGCGCGGGCGAACCCACGATCGTCGCGCGCGTCGGTGAAGGCGTCGTCTCCGCCGTCGGTGCGGCGATCGATCACAAGGAAGTGCTCGAGTATCCCGATCGCATCTCCAAGGCCGTACTCGCCAAAGGGCTCGACGCGGGTACGGCGTTCGAGATCGTTTCGATCGACATCGCCGACGTCGACGTCGGCAAGAACATCGGCGCGGAACTGCAGACCTCGCAAGCCGAAGCCGACCGGCGCATCGCGCAAGCGAAGGCGGCCGAACGGCAATACGCGGCGCTTGCCGCGGAGCAAGAGATGAAGGCCGAGACGCAGCGCATGCGCGCCAAGGTCGTCGAAGCCGAAGCGCAAGTGCCGATCGCGCTCGCCGATGCGTTTCGCTCCGGCAATCTCGGCGTGATGGACTACTACCGCATGAACAACATCAAAGCCGATACCGAAATGCGCGGCGCGATCGGTTCGAACGTCGGTGACGCGCCGGCCCCCGATATTCCGAAATGAACGGACATGGCCTCGGGAACCTCGCGCCGATCGCGATCATGGCGTTCTTCGTCATCACCTCGATTTGGCGCAGGTTCGCGGCGACGAGTAGGCGCGCGGCCGCGGAGGCGGCGCTCGCGCGTGCGCCGATGCCCCAGCAGCCGATCCAGGCCGTGGAACCATTGGCGCGGCGGCGGCTCGCCCCGCCGCAAACGAAGCGTCCCGTCATGCCCCCGCCGGTCACCCGCGAAACGATCGTGCCGTCAATGGCCGAAACGCTGCCGGCCGAGGCCGCAGCGGCCTTTCCCGGGCTCGATCTCTCGCTGCCCGACGCGGGCGGCGTCGGCGCCGTGTTCGCGCCGCGCAGGCGCAAGCGCACTCTCGGCGGCGGGCCGGCCCTGGGCAGTCCCGGCTGGGCCGCCAACGCCATCGTGGCCTATGAAGTCCTTGGTCCGCCGGTAAGCCTGCGGCCCGGTGCCACCCTCGGAGCGCCGCACGCGTTCTAGTGGGTATCGCCACCGAAACGACCTTCGCGCTGGACGGTCTCGACGACCATCTGCGGTTCTACGGACATCACGATCGCAACATCAGCGCCCTCGAGGCCCTGATCCCCGTCGTCGTCCGCGTCGATGGCCAAATACTTCACCTCAGCGGCGAACGCGAGGCCGTGCGCCGGGCGGGCGACGTGCTCGATGCGATGCTTCAAGCGGCCCGCTCGGGAACCCACGTCACGCCCGACGACGTCGCCTTTTCGGCGCGCACGCTCGCGGCCGAAGGCATCCCGGCGACGCTCTTCACCACGCAGCGCGGCAAAGAGATCCGTCCGAAGACGGCCGGGCAGCGCGCGTTCGTCGCGAGCATCGCCAAGAACACGCTGACGTTCGGCATCGGTCCGGCCGGCACGGGGAAAACGTTCCTCGCGATCGTGATGGCGGTGCGCGCGCTCAAAGAACGGGAAGTCTCGCGCATCGTGCTCTCGCGGCCCGCCGTGGAAGCCGGCGAGAAGCTTGGATTTCTGCCCGGCGATCTGAAAGAAAAAGTCGATCCGTATCTCCGTCCGCTCTACGACGCGCTCGGCGAATCGCTCGACGATGCGACGGTGGGCAAGTTTCTCGAGCGCGGCGTAATCGAAGTGGCGCCGCTCGCCTACATGCGCGGCCGTACCCTCTCCGATGCTTACGTGATTCTCGATGAAGCGCAGAACGCGTCGCGCGAGCAGCTCAAGATGTTTCTCACGCGGCTGGGTTCCGGGTCGAAGATGATCGTCAGCGGCGATATCACGCAAGTCGATTTACCGCGCGGCGCGCGCAGCGGACTCGCCGACGTGGAACGGTTGTTCACCGGGATCGACGACGTGGGCATCGTCCGCTTGACCGAATCGGACATCGTGCGCCACCCGCTCATCGCAAAGCTCGTCGCCGCGTACCAGCGCGCCGGAGACGCGTAAACCATTCCGGTCTATTTCGCCAACCGCACGCGCGGCACGGGGCTGCGCGCGGGGATGCTGCGCGCGACGCTCGAACGCTTGCTCGACGCCGTCGATGCGCGCGGCGCCACCGTTTCGCTGAGCCTGGTGCGCGATCCCGAGATGCGCGAGATCAATCGCGAACACCGGCAGAAGGATGCGCCGACCGACGTGCTGAGCTTTCCGCTATACGAGCCCGACGCGTTCGAACGCCGAGGCCGGACGCGTCCGCGCGAGCCCGTCGCGGGCGAACGGATGCTGGGCGACATCGTGATTTCGGTCGATACGGCACAAGCGCAGGCCACCGCCTACGACGCGACGCTCGAGCGCGAAGTCGAACGGCTGTTGATTCACGGCGTGCTCCACCTTTGCGGCCACGATCATCTCGTCGCCGGTGAGCGGCGCGCGATGGAAAAAGAAGAACGCCGCTTGGCGGACACGATCGGAATGCCATGGCCCTATCTCGCCTGATCGCGGGCCTAGCCGCCGCCGCATTCGCGTGTACCGCAAGCGTTCCCGGTGCGACGCAAACGCCGCCTGCCGCGCGCGCCCACGCTGCCGTTTCCACGAGCGATCCGGCCGCGCAAGCGAGTTTCGATCGCGGCCTTGCCATGCTCTATGCATTCAGCGTCGGCGAAGCACGGCTCTCGTTCGAAAAGGCGGCCGCGAGCGATCCGCACCTGGCGATGGCGCGGTGGGGTGAAGCCCTGGCGGACACGATCGACATCAACCTGCCGCAGACGGCCGACGGCGACAAACGCGGCGCGCTGGCCATTGCAGAAGCGCGCCGCACCGAAGACGGCGCGACGCCCCTCGAACGCGCGCTCATCGACGCGCTCGCGCAGCGCTACATTGCACGGGGAACGGTTGCGCGCCGGTTCCGCTGGTATTCCGACGCGATGAACCGCGTCGCGACGAGCTATCCGAACGATCCGAACGTGTTGACGCTCGCCGCGTACGCGGAGTGGAACGCGCTCGACAACCTGGTCTTGGATAGCGGAGCGCCGTCGGAGGGCGGAGCGCGGATGGCGCGGGAACTCGACCGCGCGCTCGAACTCGACCCGGACAACATCGGCGCGCATCATCTGCGCATTCACGTGCAGGAAGTGCTGGGCCACCCCGACCGTGCGCTCGCCGATGCCCGCTACTTCGACGGCTTGAGTTTCGATCTGGGCATGTCGCATCTGCCGCACATGGCCGGTCACATCTACGATCGGCTCGGCGATTATCCGGCGCTGGTGGCCGCGAATCGCCGAGCCGTCGCGAACGACGATGCGTATTTCGCGCTGGGCAGCGGCGCGGGCCAGCTCTATATGCGCGACTATCACAACCACGATTTGGAATTCATTCTCTACGGCTTGACGACGCAGGGCCTGGATGCCGAAGCGTCCGCGGCGCTCGCGAACGAAAGTGCGAACGAGAAGCTGCGCTTGGCGCTGCGGCTGCACGACAACGCGCGCGTGCTCGCGCTGGCCGACGCGTCGCCGGCCACGCCTGCGGCTCTGCGCGCAATCGCGCTGGCGCGCAGCGGCCGCACGACCGAAGCGGCGGCCCTGCTGAAGCCCGCCACCGGAAGTACGTTCGAGAAGGCGCGTACGGCGATTGCCGGCGCAGTCGTCGCGCGCGCACAGGGACGGTTCGACGACGCCGCAGCCTCCTATCGTTCCGCGCTCAAGCTCCTCGGCGGCGACCTCGGCGATCCGAAAAATTTCTGGTTCATTCCGCCGGGCGAGGGCCTCGGCGCCGTGCTCTTGGATGCCGGCCGCACGGCGGATGCCGAAGCGGTGTTTCGAAGCGAACTCGGGCGCTTTCCGAACGATCCGCGGTTGGCATTCGGTCTTGCCGAAGCGCTTACGGCGCAGGGCAAGGACGCGGCGGCCGAGCGGGCGATCATCGAGCGTGAATGGAAAGCCGCGCGTCCGCTCACGCGCGCCGACCTCGGATGAACGAGCCGCTGCCGCCGCGCGAAGGACCGGTCGTCCAAGACGTTCGCGAACACGTCTTTTGGCGTTCGTTCCACCACGCGTTCGAAGGCATCATTTACGCCACGCGCACGCAGAGCAACATGCGCTTGCATCTGATCGCAGCCGCACTCGTGCTGGCGGCGACGCTGTATTTGCGGCTGCAGCGGCCCTACGTCATCGGTATCGTCGTCACGGTCGCGATGGTGCTGGCCTTCGAGTTGCTCAACACCGCGGTCGAAGCGCTGGTCGACCTGATGACCGAGGCGCAGCATCCGCTGGCGAAAGTGGCCAAGGATGCCTCCGCCGGGGCGGTGCTGGTGGTGGCGTTTGCTGCCGTCATCGTCGGGTACCTGACGTTCTATGAGGGCATTCTCGCCGGCGGCGATCGCGTGTACCGGGCCGCCCTGGGCCTGCCCGCCAACGCCGTGTTCATCGGCCTCGTCATCGTCGGCATCGCAACCGTGATCGCCAAGGCCAAGGTCGGGCGCGGGTCGGCACTTCAGGGCGGTGCGGTGAGCGGCCATGCGGCCCTCGCCTTCGCATCGGCCACGTTCATCTCGCTCCTGGGGCACAGTGCGCTCCTGGCCGCGCTGGCCTTTTTCCTCGCCCTGCTGGTCACGCAGAGCCGGGTCGAATCGGGGATTCACTCGGCGCGCGAGGTGTTTTTCGGCGGAATCCTCGGGATGGGCGTCAGTCTGGGCCTTTGGCTCTGCCTGCGCTTACCCGGCGTGGTATAATCGGGCGTCAATGAACGAGTACTGGCTCGAATTTCTCGCCCTCGTGGTTTTCGTGGGCGCGGCCGCGTTTTTTGCGGCATCCGAAGCCGCCATCGTGTCGGTCTCACGCATCTCGGCGCGCACGTTCGCTGAAAAGGGCGTCCCCGGCGGGGCCCGCCTGCAGAAGCTGCTCGAGGATCGAAACCGTACGCTCACGTCGATCCTGATCGCGAATACCTTCGTGCTGCTCGCGACCAGCGGCTATGCGACCTACTTGTTCGTCGAACTCGGCATCCCGCAAGCACCGCTCTGGTCGACCCTGATCATGACCGTGGTGCTGCTGCTTTTCGGTGAGATTCTGCCGAAGACGCTGGCCGTATCGAACAGCGGCCGCGCGGCACTGCGCCTGGCCGCGCCGCTGATGTTTTTCACCTGGCTGCTCACGCCGTTGACTGCCGCCTTCCTCGCGACGACGAATTTGATCGTGCGGATATTCGGCGGCTCGCCGCCGCACGGCCCCTACGTAACGGAAGACGACATCAAGACGCTGGTCAACGTCGGCGTCGAGCAGAACGTGCTCGAAGAGGGTGAACGCGAACTGATCCACTCGATCATTGAGTTCGGCGACACGATCGTGCGCGAGGTGATGACGCCGCGCACCGACATGGTCTCGGTGGCTGCCGTGGCGCCGGCGAAACGCGCGCTCGATCTCGTGATCAAGGACGGGTACTCGAAGTTGCCGGTGTACGACGAGACGGTCGACAACGTCATCGGCGTGGTACACGATCGCGAACTGCTGATCGCCCTCGCCAACGGCACGATCGCAACGTCGTCGCTGCGCGACTTGATGCGCACGGTGGCGCACGTTCCCGAAAGCAAACGCATCTCCGAACTGCTGCGCGAGATGCAGCGCGGCAAGTATTCGCTCGCTATCGTGGTCGACGAGTACGGCGGCACGGCCGGGCTCGTAACGATGGAAGACTTACTCGAAGAGATCGTGGGCGAGATTCGCGACGAACACGACGAAGGCGAAGAAGAACCGATTCGCAAGATCAGCGACGACGAAACGATCGTCGAAGCCGGGACGAACATCGAAGACGTGAATGCGGCGCTCGATTTGGATTTGCCGCACGAAGACTTCGAGACGATCGGCGGTTACACGGTGGGCCTTTTCGGCCGTCTGCCGCACGAAGGCGAAGAGATCGGCGCGACCGAGGGCGTGCGGCTGCGCGTCGATCGCACGCGCGGCCGGCGCATTCTCGCCGTGCGCGTGTTCACCAACGGCAAAGCCCACGATGCCGCGAGCGGCGAGGGAACGGCGTCCTAACATGCCCGACTTGAGCCAACTGCGTGCCGCCGCGCGTGAGGCGCGCGAGCACGCGTATGCCCGGTACTCGAACTTCACGGTCGGCGCGGCGGTCGAGACGACCGACGGTCGCCGGTTCACGGGCGCGAACATCGAGAACGCATCGTACGGTTTGGCGATCTGCGCCGAGCGCACGGCGGTGTTCGCGGCGGTGCTCGCCGGGGCCAAAGGCATCGCGGCCGTCGCGGTAACGGGACCCGACGGCGTAACGACGCCGCCGTGCGGCGCGTGCCGGCAAGTGCTGGCCGAGTTCGGCGCACCCGATGTGCCGCTGAGCTACGCGCGCGCCGACGGCAGCTGGGCCGATACGACGCTCGGCGAACTGCTGCCCGCGGCGTTCAACCCGAACTCGCTCGAAGCGGCGCGGGGAATCGCCTGATCGAACGCACGTACACGACCGATGCGATCGTCCTACGCGCGCGCAATCTGGGCGAGGCGGATAAGATTTTCACGCTTTTCACGCGCATTTCCGGAAAAGTGGATGCGGTCGGTAAGGGCGTGCGGCGCACGAAGAACTCGCTCGGCGGGCGGTTGGAACTCCTGACCGAGTCGACGATGACGCTGCATCGCGGCCGCTCGCTCGACATCATCACGTCGGCCGTTACCCTGCAGTCACATTGGGCCGGCTTGACCGAACCGCGCACGCTTGCGGCCGCCTCGCTGATCGCGGAGATCGTCGACATGTTCTGCGAGCCCGAAATGCCGCTCGACGAGATCTACGCGCTGCTCTCCAATGCCTCGCTTGCCATTGCGGCCTCGGCCGCGCCGGCGGCGCTGGTCCCGCGCTTCGAACTGCGCCTCTTGCACGCGCTCGGCCTCGCGCCGCCGGACGATGCGTGCATTCGCTGCGGCGGTCCGTTCAACGACCACGGCGCGTGGGTCGATATCGACGCCGGCGGCCTCGGCTGCGAGGGCTGCTACGGCGCGCGCGGCGACATGCACTCGCTCGACGTTGCCGACGTGGAGAATTTCCGCGCGCTCGGCGCACCGCGCGCGTCGGGGCAGCGCGCGGCGCTCGGCGCGACGCCCAAGGTGGCGCGCGCGATCGACGACCTGATCACGTTCCACTTGGGCCGCCGTCCGAAATCGCGCGCGCTGCTGGACGCGTTCGCACCCTGATGCCGGTCGACGGCAGCGTGGTCGCGCTCGACGTGGGTTCGAAGCGCATCGGCGTCGCCGTGAGCGATCCGCTCGGCACGTTCGCGTTTCCCCACGACACGATCGAACGCACGAACGTGCGTGACGATGTAGCGGCCATCGTCGCGATCGCGCGCGAACGCGATGCGCGCGTGATCGTCGTCGGCGATCCGCTAACGATGGCCGGCACGCGCGGCATCGCTTCAGATAACATCGACGCGTTCGTCGCCCACCTCGCGCGCGCGTTCGATGGGCGGATCGAACGCATCGACGAGCGGCTCACGACCGCGGCGGTGCAGAAGTCGCTCATCGGCGCCGACGTCTCACGCGCCAAGCGCAAGACCGTCGTGGACAAGCTGGCCGCTGCAATGATCCTCGAAACGTACCTGGCCCGCGCCCGCGCGTGAGGAAATCCGGCCGCGCGCTCGTCAATTTGGCGATCGCTACCATCGTAGCCGCCGGCGTGATCGTGGCGGCGGCCGGGCTCTGGTTCCGCGACGCGGTGTACGGCGACCGCTCGCAGCCGGCCGCGGCGACCACGTTCATCGTGCAGCGCGGCGCCACGCTCGGCGACGTGACGGCCGGTCTGCAAAACGCCGGCATCCTGGCCCACCCGATCGCGTTCCGCATCCTGGCCCGTTTCCGCAACGACGAAGCCGATATCCAAACCGGGCAGTTCCGCTTTCCGGCCCATCAGACGAGCGATGAGATCTTGCGGCGGCTCGTGGCCGGCACGGCCGACGCCGTCTGGGTGACGTTCCCGGAAGGCTTCACGGCCCGCCAAGTAGGCGCGCGTTTGGCGGCCCGCCGGCTCGTCGATGCCGCAGCCTTCGACCGGTATGCCGCCCGCACGCGGCTCGAGGTCGACGGCACGCTCACCCCGTCGCTCGAGGGCTATCTCTTTCCCAGCACCTACCTGGTACCCGTCGGGGCCGGTCCGGATCGGATCGCGCGCATTCTGACCGACCAGTTTTTTCGGGAATTGCCCGCGAATGCGATCTCCAAGGCGCGAGCGCTCGGCCTCGACGTCCCGCAAATCATCACCATCGCCTCGTTGATCGAGCGTGAGGCCCAGGCGGACGACGAACGGCCGCTCATGGCAGGTGTCTACTACAACCGCCTGCGTGCGGGAATGCCGCTCGAAGTTGACGCAACGATTGAATACGTCTTTCCCGAACATCACACGGTGATCACGCGCCGCGACCTCGAGATCGACTCGCCCTACAACACCTATCGCCATACCGGTCTCCCGCCAACGCCGATCGCCAATCCGGGTAAGGCCTCGATCGACGCGGCGTTCGCTCCCGTCCATTCGCAGTATCTGTTTTACGTCTACAAGGGTAACGGACACCATGCGTTCGCGAAGACGCTCGAAGAGCACAACGCGAACGTCGAACGCTACCTGCACTAATTCTTGAGGAGACCATCATCGAAGGTTCGAACGGCGCCGGAAACGGGACCGGCGAGGACGGCGAAAGCGGACCGCTGGAGCTGCGCGATATCCTCGTCATCGAGACGAACGACGGCAAGTCGCTGGAGTTCGAAGTCGTCGGTTTGGTCGAGGACGACGAGAAGAATGCCTACGCGGTATGTTACAGCGAGTCAGCCGACGAGTTCGTCGTCACCGACGACGTCGGCACGCTGCTCGACGACGACGAGCTAGCGCAAGAGATCCTCGACGATTTCTTCGTCCTCGCCGAAGAGTCGGCCCCGCCGGAACCCGAAACCGAAAAATAACCGCGCCAGGGATCGGGGCAAGCGTAAACGCTTCGCGCCTACGCGCTCACGTGGACACTTCGCGCCTACGCGCTCACAATGCGTGTCACGGTTTTTTTGTCATGCCGAGCGCAGGTTCGCGGAGCGAACCGTAGTCGAGGGACCGCCTCAATCGTTGTCGCTGAGCGGCTGTCCTTCGACTCCGCGCCTTCGGCGCTGCGCTCTGGATGACAAATGATAAACGCTACACCGCTATAACTTGCGTTGTGAGCGCGAAGGCGCGAAGCTACCCTGTGAGCGCGTAGGCGCGAAGATACTATGTTAGCGCGGCGCTATGCCAAGGCTTGGCGTTGGGGGAGCCAGCGGTCGATGACCGTGCGCAGGTTGGCGAGCGAGACGGGTTTGGAGACGTAGTCGTCCATTCCGGCGGCTAGACATGCGTCGCGGTCTTCGTTGAGGGCGTTGGCCGTCATCGCGACGATGGGCACGTGCCGGCGCGAGCGAATTTCGTGTTTGCGAATTTCGGCCGAAGCTTCAAAGCCGTCCATGACCGGCATCTGCACGTCCATGAAGATCAAGTCGAAGTTTTCGCGTGCTTGGGCCTCGACGGCTTCGCGGCCGTTGCCGACGGCTTCGGCCGTAAAGCCCAAACGCAGCAGCTGACGCATCGCGAGACGCTGGTTGACCTGGTTGTCTTCGACGATGAGCACGCGCTCGCTGCGCGCGACGGTAGCCGCGGCCGGCGGTATCGGTTCGGCCTCGCGGCTGCGCGTGTGCACGGCGTCACTGAGCGCATCGTAGAGCGTCGACTGCGCGATCGGCTTGACGAGATACGCCACGAAGCCGGCTGCGCGGGCAATGCGCGCGCGCGCGGCGTCGTCGTGCGCCGTTACCATGAGCAGCGGCACGGTCTTGAGCGCGGCCTGTTCGCGGATCAACCGCGCGACCGAGATGCCGTCGCTCTCGCCGAGGCCGTAGTCGACCAGGACCGCGTCGTAGGGCTCGCCGCGGCCGAGCGCGACCTGCAAGCGCGCGAGCGCTTCATCGCCATCGACGGCCGCGTCGGAGTGAACGCCCCACGCCTCGAGCGTGCGGTGGAAGATCTCTTGGGCATTGACGTCGTCCTCGACGACGAGGATGCGGGAGCCGCGCAGATCGGTGAGTGCGGCGCGTGCGGCGCTCGTTCGCGAACGGAGAAACGGCACGGTGAAGAAGAACGTCGAGCCGAAGCCCGGCTCGCTTTCGACGCCGATCTGGCCTTTCATCAACTGCACGAGTTGGCGCGAGATCGCAAGGCCGAGGCCCGTGCCGCCGAAGCGGCGCGTCGTCGACATGTCGGCTTGCCGGAACGGCTCGAAGAGTTGCTGGCGCACGCTCGGATCGATACCGATGCCGGTGTCGCGCACGGCGAACTTCACCGTCACGCGATCGCCGTCGCTTTGCTCGCAGGTGACGAGCACCGTCACGCTGCCGGTCGGCGTAAACTTGACCGCGTTGCCGACCAGGTTGGTGAGAATCTGTCCGAGCCGCAGCGCGTCGCCGATCACGACCGCCGGCACGGTCGGTTCGACGTAGGTCAGCAGATCGAGTTGCTTCGCGCGCGCTTGCGGCGCGACCATCGAGGCAATCTGTTCGACGAGCCCGATCAGGTCGACGTCGGCGTGTTCGAGCTCGAGCCGGCCGGCTTCGATCTTGGAGAAGTCGAGGATCTCGTTGATCACGGCGAGCAACAGTTCACCCGAGCTGCGGATCGTTTCGCCGAGTTCGCGCTGCTGCGGCGTGAGCGGCGTATCGAGCAGCAATTCGGTCGTGCCGATGACGCCGTTCATCGGCGTGCGGATTTCGTGACTCATCGTCGCGACGAAATCCGACTTGGCGTGCGATGCGGCTTCGGCGCGCGCGATGGCCAGGCGCAGGCCGTCCTCGCGTTCGGAAATCCGCCGCTGCATTGCGCCGAGCGTCGCATCGAGCGCCGCGATCTCATCGTTGCCCTCGACGCGGTCGCTCGCGAGAACTTCCACCCCTTGCCCGTGGTCCAAGGCATGCTGGGTCACGCGTTCGAGACGCCGCACAACGTAATGGCTGGTGGCGTACGCAGCGGCGAGCGTGACCGCAATGCCGACGAGTACCGTGAGCGAAAGCAGCACGCGGGCGACGACCCATGCGTGCCGCAGTTGGTCGCGCGTTACGACTTGGTAGTTGAGCTGGTCCCCGTCGAACGCGGTCTTCTCGGCGCGAAACGCGTCCATGACGTTCTTGCCGGCTTCGCCGGCGACCAGCATGCGCGCGCCGGTGAAGTTGCCGTCATGGGCCATCCGCACGTACTGGCCGAGGATCGCGGCTTCGCTCCGGGCGAGTGTTTCCAGGCGCGGCACGTGCTGCCGCACGGATGCGGCCTCGGGGATGGCCCGCAGGGCCGCCAGGTCCGAGTCGAAGCGGGCCCGCGCACGGTTGTACGGTTCCATAAAATCCGGCTTACCGGTGAGCACGAACCCACGTGCGCTGGTCTCCGCGTCAAGCAGGTTGACCAGGAGGTCGTTCGAAGCGGCGAGCCCGGCATTGGTGTTGCGCGCGATGCCTTCGGCATTCTCGATGGTCGTGCCGAACATGGCGATGACTAGCGCCAGTCCGAGGACGAGCCCGAGCGGTAAGATTACCAGTGCCAGGCTGCGCTGACGCAAGCTCATACAGTTGAATCTTTGCTCGCTGCCCGTCGCGGAGTCTTGCCAGGGTGCGAGTACTAGTGGAGAGAACGCCCCATGCCGACGCGGAGAGATGGCCGAGCGGCTGAAGGCGACGGTTTGCTAAATCGTTATACGGATAACACCGTATCGAGGGTTCGAATCCCTCTCTCTCCTGATCTCGCTTCAGGAGGGAACGCAGTTCCCGCGGCGTACCATGACGGGTCGCCGATGCGACAACGGAACATGCGGTCGTAGCTCAATTGGATAGAGCAACAGGCTACGAACTTGTAGGTTGGGGGTTCGAGTCCCTCCGACCGCATATTTTGGCGAGGCGTTAAGCCCGCGCGAAATGCCGTGCGGGCTTAGCTTTTTTGGAACGGGTGCACTACGGAGAACGTTCAGCTGAAAGATCTCTCTCTTCTGATGGATCTCTCTTCACGGAGTCTGCATGCAGCAAGCACTTGAGATAATCATCGGCGGTCTGTTGCAGGGCGGTGCGTTTGCACTCGTCGCGCTCGGCTTTGCCCTGATCTTCCGGGTGACCGGCACGATCAACTTGGCGCAAGGCGCATTCGTCGTGGTCGGTGCGCTGCTGCTCTACACGTTCCACCAAGTGCTGTTCTGGCCGCTGTGGATCGCTTTTCTCGCATCGTTGCTCGTCACGGTCATCGTCGGAACGCTGCTTGCGAAGTTCATCCTCGAGCCGGCGCTGCGGAAGCTGCCGCCGAGCGGCATGGTGATCCTCACCGCCGGCATGCTCACGCTCTTCGAAGGCGCGATTCTGCTCTGCTGGGGCAGCCAGCCCTATCAGCTCGAACCGTTCTCCGGTTCGCGCCCCTACGAAGTGTTCGGTCTGCGCTTCCCCACGCAATCGCCGTGGGACGCCGGCGCGACCGTCCTCATCGTGTTCGCGCTGTGGTACGTGCTGCAGCGGACAACGCTCGGCAAGGCGCTGCGCGCGTGTTCTGAAAATCCGGCCGCCGCGGCGCTGATGGGCATCAACGTCCGGCTCATGACGATCATCTCGTACGCGGTCGCCGCGGGCATCGGCGGCATCGCCGGCATGGTGATCGGTCCGATCGTCTCGCTGCAATTCGACGGCGGCGGTATCTTCACGACGTCCGGCTTCATCGCCGTGACGATCGGCGGCGTCGCTTCGTTCTTCGGCGCGGTCGTCGGCGGCCTCGGCCTCGGCTTGATCGAGCAGGGCGCAGCGGGCTACATCTCCTCGCTGTTCTCAACCACGATCGCCCTCGTGCTGCTCTTGGTCATGCTGATCTTGCGCCCGACGGGCATCATTGCGGGCCGCATCCGGCGTCGCGAAGACGTGCGCGAGATCGCCCACAACCAGAGCATGGTCTCGACGAAGCTCAACACGACGCAGGGGCGCGTACTGGCCGTCATCATGCTGGTGCTGCTCGCGTTCGCGCCGCTGTTACTCAACGCGTTCGGCGGCGGCGGGCTGCTGAGCTCGCTCGTTATCGCGGGTATCTTCTTTATCGCCCTGCTCGGCCTCGACGTGCTGATGGGCTACTGCGGTCAGGTCAGCTTGGGCCACGCCGCCTTCATGGCGACCGGCGGCTACATGGCCGCGATCTGTTGCGTCAAATTTCAATTGCCGCCGATCGTCGGCGTGTTCGCGGGGCTCGTGGTCTCGCTATTGTGCGCCACCGTCCTCTCGCTCGTCACCGTGAAATTGCGCGGTCACTACATGGCGCTGGCCACGCTCTCGTTCGGCTTGCTGATCGACACGTTGACCGTCGGCCTCAGCGACTGGACCGGCGGTCCCTCCGGGATGACCGGTATTCCGAACTTCTCGATCTTCGGCTACACGTTTGCGGGCCCGGTCGCCAACTACTATCTCGTCTGGGGCGTCGTGCTCGTCAGCTTGATCGTGCTGGCCAACGCGATGCGCTCGGACTTCGGCCGCACCCTGCGCTCGATTCGCACCGACCAGACGGCGGCCTTGGCGCTGGGCATCGACGTGCCGCGCTACAAGCTCTACGCGTTCCTCATCGGCGCCGCGTTCGCGTCGATTGCGGGCAGCCTGCTCGCGTTCGACTTTCAGTTTCTCTCGCCCGACATGGTCAGTACGCAACAGTCGTTCCTGATCGTAACGATGCTCGTCATCGGCGGCGAAGCGACGCTGGTCGGTCCGGTCATCGGCGTCGTCCTCTTGACGCTGCTGCCGACGGCCTTCCAGTTCTTGGCGAACTACAAGACGCTCGCGTCGGGCATCTTGCTCGTCGTCGCGATGCTCTACTTCCCGAGCGGCCTCTATGGCGGCTTCACCTCGCTCGTGCGGCGCGTTTCCGGCGGCAGTAAGCCGAAGCCGAAGCCCTTGCCCGTGGAGAACGCAGCATGAACGCCGGGCAAGACGCACTCACCGTCACGGGCGTGACGAAGTCGTTCGGCGGCGTGCACGCGGTCTCCGATGTCTCGTTCAACGTGCGCGCGGGTTCGCTGACCGCGCTGATCGGGCCGAACGGCGCCGGCAAGAGCACGATGTTCAACCTGCTCACGAACCTCTACATCGCGGATTCCGGCAGCATCGCCTACTTCGGCCAGGATCTGGCCGGCATGCGGTCCGACAAGATCGCGCGCCTCGGTTTGATTCGCACGTTCCAAACGGCGCGCGTCTTCGCCGGGATGACGGTGCTCGAAAACGTCCTCGCCGGCGCGCACATCGGCGTGCATGCCACCGTGTGGGAAGAAGCCCTGCGCTTGCCGCGTGCCGCCGGCGAAGAGCGCACGGTGCGCGAGAAGGCCACGCACCTCATCGACGTCCTCGGACTCTCGACGGTGGCCGAAGATCCGGCGATCAGCTTGCCGCTCGGCTTACAGAAATTGCTCGAGATCGCGCGCGCTCTGATGGCCGGGCCGCAAGTGCTGTTGCTCGACGAACCCGCGGCCGGTCTGAACGATACGGAAACGCTGCGGCTAGCGGAGCTGTTGGTGGCGATTAATGCCGCCGGCGTAACGATGGTGGTCGTCGAACACAACATGTCGCTCGTCATGTCGATCTCGCAAGACATCGTCGTGCTCGATGCGGGCCGCGTGATCGCGCGCGGCACACCGGCGGCGGTGCAAGCCGACGAACGTGTGATCGAAGCCTACGTCGGCCGCGCAACGGATACGGTGGCAAGCTAATGGCAGACATGCTCGATATCCAGAACCTCTCGGCCGGCTACGGTGCGGCGCTCGTATTGCACGGCGTGTCGCTCCGCGTCGGTCAGGGTGAACTCGTCGCGCTCGTCGGCGCGAACGGCGCCGGTAAGACGACGCTGCTCAAAACGATCTCGGGTCTGATAACGCCGCGTTCGGGTACGGCGGAGCTGGCGGGCAAACCGCTCTCTGCGCTCTCGTCGGTCGCGCGTGTGCGGCTGGGCCTTGCGCACGTACCCGAAGGCCGGCAGATCTTCGGCGACTTGAGCGTGGCCGAGAACCTCGAGATCGGCGCCTATACGCAACTCGGCGCGATCTCGAAGGACGAGTACCATGCGCGCGCCGCCGAAGTGTTCCGCATCTTCCCGATCCTCAAAGAAAAAGAACAGTTGCCGGCCGGCGGCCTCTCGGGCGGTCAGCAGCAGATGCTCGCCATCGGCCGCGGGCTGATGCTCAAGCCGCAACTGCTGCTGCTCGACGAACCCTCGCTCGGGCTCTCGCCGCTGCTCGTCACGGAAATCTTCCGCGTACTCGCGACCCTGCGCGAGACCGGCGTTTCGATTCTGCTCTCCGAGCAAAACGCGCGTTTGAGCCTCGCCATCGCCGATCGCGGCTACGTGATCGAGACCGGCAAGATCGTGCGCGAAGGCACCGGCGCCGAACTGCTCGCCAGCTCCGATATCATGGAGCGGTACCTCGGCGTCGGTACCTCGAGCATTGACCTCGAGAACGACCCGGCCAAGGACGAGCTCGCCCGCAAGCTCCGCGCCGTCTTCAACAAAGACGCCGCTTAGGGGAACCTTTGGTCTCCGATGCGGGTCCTGGCGCTTCGTGAACGTTTCTGACATTCAACCGACCCTCGCCCAGGCGATCGAGCTGAAGAAAATGCGCGCCATCGACGAGCGCGCGTTGCGCACGCTCTTCCTCGAAGCGCGTACGGCCAACGGGTTCCTCGATGCACCCGTGTCGCGCGAACTGCTCGAGCGCGCCGTGGAAATCGCGGAACTCGGACCGACCAGCGCCAACTCGCTGCCGGTTCGCTACGTGTTCGTGCAGTCGCCCGAAGCCAAGCAGCGCTTGAACCCCGCCGTCGGTGCGACCAATCAGGAGAAGACGATGAAGGCGCCCGCGACGGCGATCGTCGCGGCCGACGTGAAGTTCTACGAGAACTTCGCGCGCACGTTCCCGACGCGTCCCGAAATGGCCGACCGATTCCGGGCGCCCGAACAAGCCGAGGCGACCAAAGGCTTCGCCCGCGACAACGCGCTCTTGCAGATGGGCTACTTCATTCTCGCGGCGCGCGCGCTCGGACTCGACTGCGGACCGATGGGCGGCTTCGACCGCGCGAAGGTCGATGCGGAGTTCTTCCCCGACGGCCGGCTGATCTCGCTCTTCCTGATCAACATCGGCTATCTCGACGATTCGAAAGGCTTTCCGCGCCTGCCGCGCCTCGAGCCCGCCGAAATCGCATCCTTTATTTAACGGCGGCTTGGGCGTAGCCCAAACGCGACGGATTGCTTTAGCAATCCACTAGAACTTATACACGAGCTCGTCGGCCGGGAACGAAGCGGAGAGACCGCCGTACCGGGCGGCGAGATCGATCACCGGCTGCATCTCGGCTTTGACGAAGCGCGGCGCGTAATCGACACGCAGCATCGTCGCGGCCAGCGCCGGATCCATCTTGCCGTACTTGGCTAAGATGTCGCCGCTCTGCGGTTTGTGCGTGTTGGCCCACTGGGCCGTGCGCGCGATGACTTGGGCGAAGCGGGTCGCGAGATCCGGATGCGCGGCGGCCCACTGGTTCGTCGTGAACCAGCAGCCGATGATGTAGCGCGAGCCGATCGCGTCGTAGGCGTCGGCAAAGATGCGCGCGCCGGCCTTGGCTTGCGCGATGAACGGGTCGGCGACGATCGCCGCATCGATCCGGTTCGCGCCGAGCGACTCGACGATCTGCGGAAACGTCATCTCGATGTACTTGACCGTGGTCGAGTCGCCGCCGTTCTTGTCGATCCAGAGCTGTGGAGCATATTGCGTGATCGTTTTGAGCCCGTTGACGGCGAGCGTTTTGCCGTTGAGATCGCGCGCGGTTTTGGCGGGCGAGTTTTTCGGCACCATCAGTACGGATGTCGGAATGCTCGCCGTGTAGAGACTCCCCGGCGCGAGCAGCGTGACCGGCAGGCCGTGTTTGTAGGCGACCCCGATCGAGATCAGGTTCGAGAAGCCGATGTCGATCGCACCCGATGCAACGGCCGATGCGATCGCGGCGCCGCTGGGAATCGAGTCGACGGTGGCGTCGATCCCGGCGTCGCGAAAATAGCCCAGATCGTAGGCATAGTAGGCTTCGGCGCCCGCATCGAGCGGAATCGATGCGATGTGCAGCGCGTCATTCGCCGACGCCGGCGACGGCAGCGCCGCCGCGGTGAGTCCGGCGGCTAGGCCGGCGAGCAGGCCGCGACGATCGATCACGCGGTTGACGCCGCCCGCAATGCGGCGTTGACGCGGTCGGGCGTGAACGGCACTTCGCGCAAACGAACGCCGGTCGCGTCGTGGATCGCGTTGCCGATCGCCGGCGCGATCACCGTCGTCGTCGCCTCGCCCGCGCCCAAGATCGGCTCGTGCGGACGGTCGATGAGCGCGATCGTGATCTCGGGAACGTCGCTGAAGCGCGCGATCGGGTAGCTGTGCCAATCGAGGCTCGTGACGCCGCTGATGTTGAAAGCGACGCTCTCTTTGAGCGTGCGGCTCATCGCTTGAATGGCATTGCCTTCGATCTGATTGCGCAGCCCGTTGGGATTGACGATCAGGCCGCAGTCGTGCGCGATCGCGAGGCGCTCGACGCGCACGTTGCCGGTCTTGCGATCGACGAGTACGTCGGCGATGCACGCAACGTAGGCTTCGGTATTCTCATAGCGCACGAACGAGAGGCCGCGGCCGTGCGCCATCGCGGCGTTGCGGTCGATGTTGGTCGCGGCCGGGCGCGCTTGCCAGGCGCCGAGTTTCTCGATGGCCGCGAGGAGGTCGAGCGCGCGCGCATCGTTCGCGAGGTGCGCGCGGCGGAACGCCAACGGGTCGGCTTTGGCGGCCGTCGCGAGTTCGTCCATGAACGATTCGTTTGCAAACGTATTCTGCGTCCCGCCGAGCCCGCGCATGGCGGATGAGTGCAGGATGCCGTCCTTGAGGTTGTGCATGGTCACGCGGTAATTCGGAATCGCGTAGTTGACCTTGGCATCGCGATCGCCGCCGACGAAGGTGACCTTGGCCTCGGGCGCGTTGGTGAGTTTGCCGTCGAGCAGGTTGCCGACGTCGCCTTGCGGGCGCGTGGAGTGCGAAGGCGACCACACGTCGGTGCGCCAGGCGGCGATCTTTTGCTGTGCCGCATCGAGCGCGGCGCTGTGGGACACGACCATCGCCGGACCCTTCGGATCCCAGCCGTGTTCTTGATCTCGCATCCACTGCACGCGCACCGGGGCCCCGACAGCTTGCGAGAGCAGTGCGGCATCGGCGGTGGCATCGTCGGAGCCGTTGTGACCGTAACAGCCCGAGCCTTCGACGTATTTCACTTCTACCGCGCTGTTCGGCAGCGCGAGCAACGTCGCGACCGCGGAGCGTAAGAAGAAGATGCCTTGCGTCGACGACCAGAGCGTGGCCTTTTCTTTGCGCACGTCGGCGACGCCGCACGACGGCCCGATCGAACCGTGCGTTTGATAGGGCCAGAGATAGCTCGCGCTGATCGCGTTGCTGCCGAGCGTCGAGACGTCACCCGTGTTGACGATCGCGCGTTCGGAGAGCATCGGCACGGCTTTAACGGCCGTGGCCAAATCCGTCACCGGCTCGAGCCCGCCGCCGGTCCAGGTGACTTTCAGCCGGCGCATCGCTTGAATGGCCGTCCACTCGCTGGGTGCGACCACGCCGAGAAACGCATCGCGTCTAACGATGCGCACGCCCTTGAGATGAGCGATTGAGGCTTCATCGACGCTTGCGATCGTCGCGCCGATCGGCGCGGGACGAATGACGCGGCCATGCAGCATGCCGGGTATCCGCAGATTCTGCAGGTAGACATACGAGCCGAACACCTTGCCGGGCAGGTCGACGCGCGGGATCGATTTTCCGACGACGCGATAGTCGTCGGGATCTTTGACCTTCGTTGCTTTGGCGATCGAACGCCGCAACGGTTGGCCGGCGAGCAGGTCGGCATATGTTGCGTGCCGTTTCTCGCCGCGCACGGTCACCGCACCGTCGGCCGTCACGAGCTTGTCGGCGGGAACGCCGAAGTGCGCTGCCGCGAGGTCGAGCACGGCGAGGCGCGCTTCTGCCGCAGCTTGACGAACCGGAATCGCACCGGCGCTCAGCGACGCGCTGCCCGCGGTGTAGCCTTGATCCGGCGTGTCGCTGGTGTCGGCATCTTTCACCGTAATGCTGGCGAACGGAACGTCGAGTTCGTCGGCGACGATCTGCGCGATCGCCGTTGCAATGCCCGTGCCCAATTCGACCTTGCCGAAGTGGACGGTGACGATGCCGGCGCGATCGATCGCAAGCCACCCATCGACGTTACTCGGCAGTCCGGTGCCGCCGACGGGATTCGTTTCGGGCACCGACGGGCCGGCCGGCTTCGTCGGTGAGGGTTGCGCGAAGGCCGCCGCGGGCATGGAGAACGCGACGACGATGCCGCCGGCTTGCGCGAGAAACTTCTTGCGAGCGACGATCACGCGCGTGCTCCCGCGGCGCGTTTCACGGCGCGCACGACGCGCAGGTGCGAACCGCAGCGGCACAAGTTGCCGTCGAGCGCTTGGTGGATTTGCGCGTCGGTCGGCGCGTGATGCTGTTCGAGCAGTGCCGCAGCGGCGACGACCATGCCGGAGGTGCAGTACCCGCACTGGGCCGCTTGCTCGGTGATAAACGCGGTCTGCACAGGATGCGGATGCGCGGCCGTTCCGAGGCCCTCGACCGTCGTTACCGGCGCGTTGACCGAACCGACGGGCAGCACGCACGACCGCGTTGCGCGGCCCTTCACGATCACGGTGCACGCGCCGCATTGCGCCAGCCCGCAGCCGAATTTCGGCCCGTCGAGCTGCAACTCGTCGCGCAGGACGTAGAGGAGCGGCGTGTCCGGGGTGGCTCGGACGTCGTGCGCGTGTCCGTTCACGGTGATTTTGATACTCAAGACATGCTCCAGCGGGCGGAGATAAGCTTCACGCAGCCTGGCGCTTGTGCTTCAAGTCGCCGCGTAAAGCTCCCGCGGGGCGGTGCAACGACCGTGCCCGAAAAGGGGTCGAAGGGCCGGGGGAAAACTCCCTCCGGTCCGCTTCGGCGGGCGCGTGGCTCGGTAGCTCAGTGGTAGAGCGGGGGACTCATAAGCCCTAGGTCGTAGGTTCAAATCCTACCCGAGTCAGTTTTCTCGAGGTAACTCTATGTCGACGATCCCCTGCGATTTCTGCCCGCACCCGGTTGACCGGGCGCAAATGGAAGAGATCGAAATCTCTCATTACGTTCCGGATAGTTCGGGGGACGATCTGGCCTATGCGCGCACGTATTTTTTCGGTCATCCGGATTGCGTGCGCAAGTTCTATCGCGGGCTTGTCGATCACAAGCTCGACCTCTTCAAGCACATCCCGACGTCCTTGCCCGCGCAAGGTCCAACCGAGGACAAAAGCGGCTCGTAGCCGCAAGTATTCGTCACGCCAGCTTCCGTGGCACAATTGGATAGCGCGCTTCCCTCCGAAGGAAGAGGTTGCCCGTTCGAGCCGGGCCGGGAGCACCATTTTCTCGCCGATGACGAATCGGGCATACGCACTGCGATGATGTGCGCGGAACGCGCGGCGGCTGCCGGCGACGTTCCGATCGGTGCGCTGTTGCACGTCGATGGTTGGATGTTCGAAGGCTGGAACGAGAAAGAAGCTCGTCCCGATCCGACCGCGCACGCGGAGATGATCGTCATCGCGCAAGCGGCGCGCGTGCTCGGCCGGTGGCGCATCGGCGGCACGCTTTACGTGACGAAGGAACCGTGCGCGATGTGCGCCGGCGCGATCGTTGCTGCGCGGATCGAGCGCGTCGTATTCGGCTGCTCGGACCCCAAGGGCGGCGCTGCCGGCGGCGTGGTCGATCTGTTTGCCTCAGCGGCGGTCAACCACCGGCCCGACGTCACGGCCGGGGTGCTGGCGGAGGAAACAGCCGCCCAGTTACGCGCATTCTTCGCCGCCCGCCGCTAGCCACGAACCCCATTATTTGTCATCCAGAGCGCAGCGTCGGAGGCGCGGAGTCGAAGGACCGCCTCAATTACGAACGATAGCGGCGGTCCTTCGACTCCGGTTCGCTTTGCGAACCTGCGCTCTGGATGACAAATATTAAAACCCCTACATACATAATAAAAACCCCTACATGCGGTAGGGGTCTCTAATTGTAGGGGTCTTTAGGAAAGGGGGAGATTCGAACTCCCGGTTCCCGCAAAGGAACTCCTGATTTCGAGTCAGGTGCAATCGACCACTCTGCCACCTTTCCAAATGGTCGATTCCCATGATTCGCAGACCCCGCCGATGGGCCTTTTTTAGCGGAGACGTTCGTCGATGGCTTCGGGCGGGAACGAGAACGCGCTAAAGGTCGCATCGGTGGTCCACGTCGTCTGGCCGATGTGAAGCGGTGCGAAGAGCGTGTTCCGGTAGAATGCGTGGTCGATCACCCAGTGGTTTTCGACCATGGTGTAGTCGACGGTGAAATCGGTCGCCGGACCGCTGTAGACGACGCGTGTCGGCAGGTTCGTTACCGTATCGACGTACACGTCTCTGAGAAAGAAGGTCGAGTCGTTGTCGACCGTGAGCGCGGGCAGCGCCTGCATCACGATATGGGCGATGCGATCGTTCGAATCGTCCGCGTAGTGCGCGTAGTAGTTGCGCAGCGTCGTGACCACGACCGCCGCGTCCGGGTTGATCGCGACCGGATCGCCAAAGCGCAGGGGTTCCGGCGGCCGATTGGGGCCCGGCGGCAGCAGCGTTACCGCGGTGAGCGGGTTGTGCCGGCGGATCGGATCGCCCAGGCGAAAGTCGAATCGGAAGTAGCTGAGCGCGTCGAATGTCGGCGGCAGCGGAAACGAGTGTCCGAGCTGGTTCTGACCCTGCGGTAAATCTTGGATCACCGCGAGGTCGTCGCGCGTTCGCGCTTCGACCATACGCGAGATCCGGCGCGACTGTTTGAGTGCCGAGACCTCGATGTCGACATCGACCCGATACGCGACGTACGGCGGCTGCTTCTGCCATGCGTCGAAGGCCGCGTTCGCGACGGCCCGAAACTCGGCGTCGGCCGTCAGCACGGGAGGGCGGACCGAGTCGCAGAAGGGAGAGTCGTCATGCCGTCTCGCTTTCGCGAATTTTCATCCTTCTCCGTCGGCGATGTCGAGACGTTTTCTAAAACGATCGGCGAGGCCGACATCGTACTCTTTGCCGGCGTGAGCGGCGACACATATCCGCTCCACCTCGATGCGGAGTATGCCAAGACCACGCGCTTCGGTCAGCGCGTCGCGCACGGCATGCTCTCGGCAAGCTTACTTTCGACGGTCAACGCCTTAATGCTCGGCACGCCGGGCGGACTCTACGTCGAGCAAACGCTGCAATTCCGCCGGCCGGTGTTTATCGGCGATACGCTGACCGCGCGTTCGGAACTCGTCGCGCTCGATCCGGCGAAACGCCGCCTGCATTGTAAGACAACGGTCGTCAACCAGCACGGTAAGCTCGTGGTCGACGGCACCGCCGTTTTGCAGAAAGATTAGGCTGTGAGACGTTGGCCGCTAACGGCGCTCCTCATCGCCGTCGCTACAGCGTGGATCAGCCTGCCGGCTTCGGCGCAAATCTACCCGCCGCCCACGCCGTCGCCGGCACCCTCAGCAGCGGCGGGCGCATCACCGGCTCCGGCTCCGCGTCCGGGTACGGTCACCGTCGCCGCCGATGCGCACGTGATGTTCATCTCGCAGAATACGAATGGTTACGGCCAACTCGGTTTGCCGGAAGCGCCGAATTTTATGAACGGCTCGTCGCCCGCCGCGCCGAACTCGCCCTACGATACGTTCTCCGGTGCACCGATGACGCCGGGTAACACCGGCGAATCCGCGCTCTACGTCACGCCGACGTATCACGGCAGCGCGTTCGATGTGAGCGCGACGTTCGGTCTTGGGTACGTCACGGGCAGTACGACGAACGCGACATATTGGGCAGAATCGCTGATGCCGACGCTCAATCCGCATCTGGGCTCGCAAGCACTCGGCTATGGCGTGGCGTTTCCGACTCGTCCCGGCCAAGATGACGGCAGCGCGTTTGCCGCGTCGGTTCTGAGCGGATCGATCGCAACAAAAGACGGTAGCTTGCGCTTGCGCGGCGGCTGGTTCGATCTTACGCAGAGCGATAGTTTTGTGTTTGCGCAGCCGGCGTATCAGAGCGCGATTCCCTCGCTGGCCGTTCTTCCGGCCGAATCGCTCGGCAACGGTCCGCCGAACGCCGAATGGTGGGCGCTCTCGGGCGGCGTGTATCCGTTGCACGGCATCGACTTTACCGGCAAACACGGCATCGGGACGCTCGAACTCACCGACGCGACGTTGCCCTCGCTGCCGGGTTCGAGCGCGCGGCTCACGCAAGGCTCGTTCGTCATCGATCACGGCGAGGGGACGCGGTTTTCCGCCGAGGTCTCGCACGTGACGACCGGCGGCGCACCGGTGGCGACGACCATTCTCTTCGCGCAAGGCACGCCGCAACTGACGTCGCAGGGCCTGTTGCCGTTCGGAACGATCGGCGGACAACGCGAAACCATCTACGGCCTGCGCGGAGCGTTTCACATCTTCGGGCTCGCCGACGGCGTGGTGGAATACGGTCATTCGGTGTACGATGCGAACGGCGTCGCGTTGCCCGGTACCGGCAAGCCCGGGAATTACTATCACGCCGGCGTGACGAAGACGGTGCGGCGTGCGACCGGCTCGTTCGACGTCTATAAGAACGAACCGTACTATGCGACCGCGATCTTGCCGTACGGCGCGCCGGAGAACGTCTGGTCGGTCGCGTGGTCGTGGCCCGGACAATGGCTGAAATCAAACTACCAGCTCATCAACAACTATCCGGTGAACGTCGACCGGCAAGGTTATCGCATCAAGTACGGCGTGAACGGCGGTCCGCTCGAGGTGCACGCGTCGTACGCGAACTTCGGTGAGATCGATCCGATCACGTTCACGAACGCCCAGCAAACGGGATTCGTCGATGGGTTCTTTCTCCCGCAGGCTGATAATGCCGCGACGCTCGGCCGGCAAAACCAGTACGGCTTGTGGGCGACTTGGCATGCGGGCTTTGCCGATCTCACGGTGGATTGGGCGGAAGACGCGATCCGGCGTGGCGCCAACCTCGGACACGCGATCGATTTTGTGTCCTATGTGACGCCGGAATATACGATGTATGCCTCACGCCGTCTCACGCCGTATTCGCTCGTGACGCTCGGCTACGCGCAATATTTCATGCAGGGCGAGTTCAGCAGCATCGTCGAGAACGTGAACTTCGGCCAGCGCCAAGTGTTCGCCGGCGCCGAACTGCGCTGGACGCCGCACACCTCGACGCTCGTCACCGTGCGCGGCTCCGCCTTCTCCGGCTACGCCACCTCGCTCACCGGCATACCGGCGCCCGATTTTACCGGCACGCTCTTCATCCTCGAACAGCGAATCAAACTCTAACCGTCGGGGCACTACCCGCGGTATGCCGTCCCTGCGCATCGTCGTCGCCGAAGACGACGCCGCGATTCGCGAACTGCTCGTTCATCATCTCGCGCGCGAGGGCTTCCGCTGCACGGAGACGATCGATGGTCCATCGACGCTGCGGGCCGTGCGGGCCGGCACGGATCTGGTGATTCTCGACGTGGGCTTGCCCGTCGTCGACGGCTTCGACGTCGTGCGCACCCTGCGGCGCGAAGGCCGCGCCCTGCCGGTGGTGATGGTGACGGCGCGCAGCGATGAGGTCGATCGCGTGATCGGTCTCGAACTCGGCGCCGACGATTACGTGACGAAGCCGTTCTCGCCGCGCGAGGTGATCGCGCGCGTGCGCGCACTCGCCCGGCGCGGCGGGCTTACGGCCGATGCGGCGCCGGTGCTGCTGCGGTTCGACCGGCTCGAAGTCGACGAGGCCGCACGCGAAGTGCGCGTCGACGGCGCCGACATCGGCCTCAAACCGCGCGAGTTCGCGCTCTTGCTGCAGCTCGCGAGCAATCCGGGCGTCGCCTTTTCCCGCACGGCGCTGCTGCAGGCCGTCTGGGGTTTCGACTTCGACGGTGACGAGCGCACGGTCGACGTGCACGTGCGGCGGCTGCGCGCGAAGCTCGAAGATGAAGCGCAACTGCCGCGCCTGGTGTACACGATTCACGGTTTCGGCTACAAATTTGCCCGCGGCTGAGGTCTGCGCCGAAGCGTCGCCGTTCGCCGAACTCGACGCGCGCCTCGCGGATCTGGGCGGCGACGGCGTTCCGCTGCTCGTCTTCCGGCTGCCCGCGCTCGAGCGGACTGCGTGGCGCAACGGTTTGCGTGCCGCGCGCTCGATCGAACGCCGCGCGGGCGAGGCGTTTGCCGCCGCGGCCGTGCGCATCTTGCGCGCCGGCGATCTGATCGCACACGACCGGGGCAGCGATGCGTTCGTCGCCGCGCTGATCGCACCGACGCGCGACGGTCATCGCCGGCCCGCCCCGGTGGATATCCGCAGCGCGCTGGCGCGCATTGCGGCGAGCATCGCGGGCGTCACCGCGCTCGAGGTCGATGCGGGTTGGACGCGCTACGACGTACACCGTGCGCGCGGAATCCAGCCGGCGATGGCCGAGGCGCTGGTGCGTGGTGCGCAAGAGCGCGAACGGTACGCGTTTTTCTCCGCCGTCGGGCACGAACTGCGCACGCCGCTGGCCTCGATCCGGGGCTATCTCGAAACCTTGCTCGCGGACGATACGGAGCGCGCGGTACGACAACGCTTCGTGCGGATCGCGTACGGTGAATCGTTGCGGCTCACGCGTTTGCTAGAGGGGATGTTTGAGATTTCACTCCTCGATCTCGCGGCAACGTTTCCGCAAGCCGCCGGGGGCGCACTCGAGACGGCGCTAGCCGGCGCGGCCGATGCGAGCGCGGCGCAGGCCGCCAAGCACGGCATCGACGTGCGCGTTGCCGCGGTGCCGCCGACACCGGTCGCCATCGACGGCGACCGCTTGATGCTCGTCTTGATCAACCTCATCGACAATGCGATCAAGCATGGCCGGCCGGGTGGACGCGTCGTGGTGTCGGCGGAGATCGATTCGCCGCGCACCGTGACGATCGCCGTCGATGATGATGGGCCGGGCATCCCGCTCGATCAGCGCGAGCGGCTTTTTGCGCTCGGTGAGCGCGGCGCAACGCCGGCCGACGGTTCGGGCATCGGCCTTGCGCTCGTGCGGCTGATCCTCGAACGCGCCGGCGGCCGGGTGGATGTGGGCGAAAGTTCGCTCGGCGGCGTGCGCTTCGCCGTCACCATTCCGCGCGCCAGGAGAAAGATGCGGCGCGGCGTCATGTAGGCGCTATGGGTCGCCGTTGTTTTGCCGCAATCGCTGCTGCTGTTCTGCTCGCTACCGGAAGCGGTGCCGCGCGTCTCGGCGCGCAAACGCCCGCGCCGCGCCTTTCGATGAGCGTCGACGTGGACGCGACGCACGCCACGCGTGGCTTGCTGCACGTCCACGAGCACATCGCCGTTACGCCGGGCCCGTTGACGCTCGAGTATCCGCGCTGGATTCCGGGCGAACACATGCCGGCCGGGCCGCTCGTTGACGTGGCGGCGCTGGTGATCACCGCAGGCACGTACCGGCTGCGCTGGGAGCGCGACCTCGTCGACCTGTACGCAATTCACGTCGACGTTCCACCCGGCACGCCGGCGCTCGACGTCGACTTCGATTTTCTCGGCGCGGCGCTTGGCCGATACAGTTCGGCGCGCTTAGCGTCGGCGAACATCCTCGTGCTGACCTGGCACAAAGTGCTGTTCGTACAGGCGGTTGACGATTACCGTACGGTGACCATCACGCCGAGCATCACGCTCCCCGGTCGCGATTGGCAGTACGCCACGGCGCTCGACGGCGGGACGCGCAACGGCAACGCCGTCACCTTTACTCCCGTGACGATGGAGACGCTGGTCGATTCACCGCTGGATGCCGGCACCAACGTGCGCCGTTGGCCGCTCGGAACGATCGATGGTGCGCCGGTGGACATCGCGGTGTTTGCCGATGCGCCGGAAGATCTCGAAGCCGATGCCGTAATGCCGAAGTTGCGCAATCTGGTCACGCAAATGAGCTTGCTCTATCGCGCGCGGCACTTCAACCACTACACGTTTCTGCTGACGGTCTCCGACGTGCTGCCGGGTGAAGGCGTGGAACACCATCAATCGAGCGACGACGGCTCTGCTGCGGACTTCCTCACCGACAAGGACAAGTTGGTGGATGATGCCGATCTGCTCCCGCACGAGTTCAACCATTCGTGGGACGGGAAATACCGCCGGCCGGCCGATCTGGCGACGCCGAATCTGCGCGTGCCGATGAAAGACGATTTGCTGTGGGTCTACGAAGGGATGACGCAGTTCTACGGCAACCTGCAGGCGACGCGCAGCGGCTTACGCACGCAGCAGCAGTATCGCGATCATCTTGCCATGATCTACGCGGTGCTCGATTCGACGACCGGCCGCAACACGACGCCGCTCTACGATACGGCCGCCGCCGCATCGATTCTATATGGTGCGCCGCGCGAATTCAGCAGCGAACGCCGCTCGGTCGATTTTTACAGTGAAGGCGAACTGATCTGGCTCGAAGCCGATGCGATCATTCGCAAAGCGTCCGGCGAGCGGCGTTCTATCGACGACTTCGCGCGCGCATTTTTCGGCCGCACGTCGACCGGTCCTGTGGTGATTCCCTACACGCGCGCCGACGTGATCGCCGCGCTCGAGAACGTGCAGCACTACGACTGGACCAGTTTCTTCGCCGAACGCGTCGATGCGATTGCGGTGCATCCGCCGGATCCGTTCACGCCGGACGGCTGGCGCGTGGCCTTCGCCCCGAAGCCGTCGGGCCTTGAGAAGATCGTCAACGAGTCGCGTAAGACGCTCGACGTGCGCTACTCGCTCGGCATCATCGGCTCGCGTGCCGGCGTGGTGAGCGACGTGATCGACGGTTCGCCCGCGCAGCGAGCGGACGTCGCACCCGGCGATAAGATCGAAGCCGTCAACGGCCGCGCGCCGACCGACAACGATACGCTCTGCGAGGAGATCGATGCCGCGCTCGAGCGCGCTCAGCACGGCGACCCGATCCATCTCTTGCTGCTAAGCGGCGGGGTCTATCGCGACGTTGCGATCCCCTACACCGGTGGTCCGCGCTATCCGGTTCTCGAGCCGATTCCGGGTGCGCCCGACCGGCTCGATGCCGTGAGTGCGCCGCTTGTCCGCTAAGCGCAACGACGAGCCATTTTCGGGCGTTATGCGCCTTATGGGTACGGACTTCCGCAGCGGCCGTGATTTTCCACGGCGTGCGCGTCACGAGATCGACGGGTTTCTGTGGCTGGCTCGCGTGTTCGACAAAGCGCGCGCCGCCCAAGACGACACGATCCACGACTACATCTATCCGTGTCCGATGGATCGCGGCGTGTTCGACCGCTGGGGGATCACCTCGCGCATGTTCGACGCCGCGCTCGATTCGTGCGATACCGATAGCGGCATCCTGGCCTGGATTCGCGCCCGGGTGACGGACGAACGCCGCGACGATGCCAATCGCTGGCTGCTCGGCGAGAAGGGGGCGAATCTCGATCGCCTCGACGCGGAAGAAGGCTTCGTTCCCGCCTAATGCGCCGCCGGCGGTTCGTCGCGGCGGGGGCCGCGCTCGCCACGCTCGGCGCCTGTGACGCCGTGCCGCCGGCCCAAAACTACGCCACCGTTTTCGGCCGCATCTACGATGCATCCACGAATCAAGGACTCGCCGGCGTAACGGTGTCGGCCGACACCGCGCTCGTGGCCGTCACCTCAGCCGACGGCAGTTACAGCATTTCGCCGGTTCCAAGCGGCCAGACCGACCTGCTGGTTACGCCGCCGGACGGGTACACCGTGGCCGCGCAGCCCGCCGCGTTTTCAGTGGTCAACGGCGACCGCGTGCGCATGGACATCCCGCTCGATCGCGGCTGAGGCGGCGCCGCGCGTCGTCGTCGCGCCGGATAAGTTCAAAGGCAGCTGCACCGCGCGTGAAGCGGCCGACGCGATCGTGCTCGGCCTGCGTGACGCGTGGGGCAGCGCCGCCGGGTACACCGTGATGCCGCTGGCCGATGGCGGCGACGGCACCGTGGCGGCGTTTCTCGACGGTGGGGCCGCGCCGCAGACGGCGCGCGCGGTCGATGCCCTCGGCGAGCCGGTCGACGTGGTCTACGCGCGTTCCGGGCCCGTGGCGATCCTTGAAATGGCCGCTGCTTCGGGCCTGGCGCTGCTGGGAGACCGCCGCGCGCCGCGCCTGGCGACGACGTATGGGACGGGCCTGCTCATCGCCGACGCGCTGAACGGCGGCGCCACGCGCATCGTGCTCGGCATCGGCGGTTCGGCGACCACCGATGGCGGGGCCGGGGCGCTGGCGGCGCTCGGCCTGCGGTTTCTGGACGCAGCCGGTGCGGTGCTCGAACCGACGCCGGCGGCGCTCGCCGCTCTGGCCGCGATCGATGTCTCCGGCCTCGATCCGCGCTTGGCCCGGGCGGAGCTCCAGATCGCCTGCGACGTCGATAACCCGCTGCTCGGACCGCACGGCGCAGCTGCTGTGTACGGGCCGCAAAAGGGCGCCACGGAGGCCGACGTGGCCTTTCTCGATGCGATGCTCGCGCGGCTGGCCGACGTGGCTGCGGCGACGACCGGACGGGATCTGCGGGCGATGCCCGGGGCGGGCGCGGCCGGCGGCCTTGGTTGGGGCTTGGCCACGTTCGCCGGGGCGGCACTGGCTCGCGGCTTCGATATCGTCGCCAAGCTGCAGGGGCTCGAGGCGGCCTTGCGCGGGGCGGCGCTTTGCATCACGGGCGAGGGGCGGATCGATCGTCAGTCGCTCGACGGCAAGGTCGTGGCGGGCGTTGCCGCGCTCGCCGCGGCCGCGGGCGTCGAGGTCATCGCGATCGGCGGTAGCGTCGATCCGCTCGCGATTGCGGAGCTGCGCGAGCGCGGCGTTACGTGCGTTGCGCTCATCGACGATCCGCGCGATCGCGAACGTGCGATGCGCGACGCGCCGGCGTTTATCCGCGCGGCAGCGGCACGCTGGGCTCGACTTCGTTCGGCGCCGGTTTCGACTTGACGTAGGACGCGCGCTGCGCGACTTGCTGATCGATCACGCCGATCACGACCGCCGCGAGTTTCTCCGGGTCGTGACGGACGGTGTCGGTTTCGCCCATAACCGAAGCGCGCACCGTTTGCACGTGCAGCCGGTCGAGCCGGGCTTTGTCGATGACGACCGGCAGCTGGTGTTCTTCGGCATAGATGTCGAGCAGCTTGCGCGGCAGTTCGTCGTTGACGATGACGATGTCGCACACGCGTGCCTTTGCGTTGGCGATCAGCGCTTCGACGTGTTTGGCGGCCGTATAGTCGACGGTTTCGCCCGGCTGCGTCATCACGTTGCAAACGTAGATCTTGACCGCATTGGCGGCTTCGATCTCGTGCGCGATCCGCTGCACGAGCAAGTTCGGCAGGATCGAGGTGTAGAGCGATCCCGGGCCGAGCACGATCGCATCGGCGTCGCGAATGGCGGCGATGACCTCTTCGAGCGGCTCGGCGTGCGGCGGATCGAGAAACACGTGATCGATCGGCGCCGCTGATTTGGAAATGTTCGATTCGCCTTCGACGAGGGTGCCGTCGCTTAGGCGCGCGCACAATTGTGCGACGGCGAGCGTAGCGGGCAGCACGCGGCCCTTGATGTTGAGCACGCGGCTCGAGACCTTGATCGCGTCGTCGAAATTGCCGGTGACATCGGTTAGCGCGGCGAGAAAGAGGTTGCCGAACGAATGGCCCGTGAGCCCATCGCCTTCGGTGAAGCGATAGTTGAAGAGATCCGTGACCAGCGCTTCGTCGTCGGCCAGCGCGACGAGGCAGTTGCGAATATCGCCCGGCGGCAAGACGCCGAGTTCCTTTTGCAGCCGGCCCGAACTGCCGCCGTCGTCGCTCACCGTTACGATGGCGGTGAGGTTTGCGGTGTATTTCTTCAGCCCGCGCAGCATCGTTGCCAGGCCCGTACCGCCGCCGATCGTCACGATCTTGTAGCCGCGTTTGAGCCGCGTTTCGAGCAATGCATCGATCATGCGCTCCGTGCCGTACGGCCGCACCGCGCTGACGATCGAATTGAGCCAGCGCCAGATGCCGAGCGCAACGAGCACGAAGCCCAACACCAGAAAGACGTACGAGAGATCGGCCGGCGGGAAAAAGTCGCCGACCATCCAGTCGACGAGCTCGTTGACGCCGACGTGCGCGCCCTCATCGGTGAGCCAGCGCGACGCACCGTTGACGAAGAGCACCGCGCCGAACACGGCCACGGCCAGCCAGCGCTTGACGCCGAGGCCGGGCAAGAACCACCGCACGAAATCGATCGGACGTTTCATCGGCGTAGATCGCGTTCTTCGATGGCCGGCGCATCCTCGCCGGTTTCGATAAGGTGCTGGGCCAGCCGGCGCGCCACGTATACGGAACGATGCCGGCCGCCGGTGCAGCCGACGGCAAACGTCAGTTGCGATTTGCCTTCGGCGCGCGCCCGCGGCACGACGAAGTCGACCAGCGCAAAGAGCCGCTCGAGAAATGGCTCGAGGTCGCCCGACGTCTCGAGAAAGGCCGCGACTTCGGAATCGTTGCCGTTGAGCGGCCGCAGCGCCAACTGGTAGTGCGGATTGGGTAAAAACCGGACGTCGAACGTCCAGTCGGCATCGAGCGGCACGCCGTATTTGAACCCGAACGCGATCAGCGTGGTACGCGTGTGCCGCGTCCCGCCGGCCACGAACGTGCTCGCGATGTGCTCTTTGAGCATCGCCTGCGTGAAGTTCGTCGTATCCCAGAGGAAGTCGGCGCGATCGCGCAACGCCGCCAGCGACGCGCGCTCGGCTGCGATCGCCTCGATCAGCGTGGAAGCCGTGCCGTGGAGTGGGTGCCGGCGCCGCGTTTCGCTGTAGCGGCGCACGAGCGTCTCATCGTCGGCATCAAGGAACAGCACTTCGGGCCGGAGACCATCGTTGAGCAGCTGTTCGAGTGCGGCGGTCGCATCACCGAACGCGCCCCCAGAGCGCACGTCGAATGCGAGGGCCGCGGTGTCGCGGTCGCTGGCGCGGACCAGGTCGACGAACGCCGGAGCGAGGACCGGAGGCACGTTGTCCAGGCACGCGAAGCCGAAATCTTCGAACGATTTCATGGCCTGGCTCTTGCCTGCACCCGAAAGCCCCGTTACGATGACGAGACGACGCATTTATGCATGTCTTTTCGCCCGAACGTGCCAACGCCCTCATCCCGGTCCTCACGCCGCTCGTCGAACAGCTGTGGGAGAAGCGCCGCGAGCTTGCTATCCGGCTGCTCGAGAGCGATCCGGCCTTGCACGCTGCCCGCAGTGTGCCCGCGCGCCGGCCGGCTCGCCGCTTCACCGACCTGAAGGCTGAGGTGGTGCACCTCATCAACCGGATCGAGGCATACGGCTGCGTGGTGAAAGACATCGACCTCGGGTTGCTCGACTTTCCGTCGATCCGCGAGGGCCGGCCGATCTACTTGTGTTGGAAAGCGGGCGAAGGCCAGCTCACGCACTGGCACGGCACTGATGAGTCGTTTATGGACCGCAAACCCCTCGAGGGTTAGGCGGTCGCGGCTTCCGTTTCGGCCTTGATGAAGTCCTCGGCCAAGCCTTGCAGGCGGACGTCACCGAACTCGACCGTGTAGGCGCCGGCGGCAAAATCGGTCACCCGTCCGAGCTCCGGAACGCCGGCCAGCTGCGGGATCTTCGAGCGAATCTCATCGGGCAGGCGCACCGCGTCACCGACTTCAAGCGCGGGCTGATCGAACAGCTTCTCGAGATCGTCCATCAACACGTTGAGCGGAATGCCGTAGCCTTCGCTGACTTGTTCGATCGTCTCGGTCTCGCTGATCGAACAATTCGAACAGCCTCCAAGATGAAAGCGCGCGAACACGCGGCGTGCGCCGGCATGCGTTTTGAACGCTTGCTCGACGGTGAGGTTCTTGTCGAAATGCGCCATGATCTTCAGTTCGCTATAACGCCGAAGCAGCCCCGCCGGTTGCAGTCAGCAGCGTCTCGAGTTCCCGCCGCATTGCGGCGGTCTGGAGTGCGTCGAGGGCCAGGCCAACGCGCCCGGCGAGGTCGGCCAAAAGCGCCTTCTCCTCGGGATCGTAGGCTTCACCCGATCGCTTGGCGGCCAGCACGAGCGCGCCCACCAGCGTTGCGCGCACGAACATCGGGAACGCGATCTCGACATCGAGGCTGCTCGCGACTTCGCGCGGCAGCTCCGGTTCGCGGGATGCGCGCATGCGGACGAACAGCGGATCGTTCTCGCTGATTTCGGCGGGCAGGCTCGCCGGATCGATCGCGGCGGCACAGCCGAAGACGCCGTCGGCGATGAGATAGAGCGCCGCGTTTTCGGCGTCGGCGCAACGGTTCACCACATCGACCGTACGCTCGAGCGCCACGTCCGGATCGGTGATGAAGTACACGTCCGAAGCGAACGTCTTGAGCGTCGCGAGCGCACGTTGCCGATGGCGGAAGAAGAGCCGATCGATGACGATCTCAATCCTCGTGTGCAGGCTGCGCAACGAAAACCCCAGACCCAGCGCGAGCGCGATTTCGACCGAGCGGCTCGCGATGTGCGAGGCGTCGATGAACAGTTTGCCGAGCGCGCGTTCGAGCAAGCCGAAGGCGAGGATGACGATCGCGGAAAGCAGCGTGAGCACCAGCGCGCGGCTGATGACGAAGCCGATGTCGA